>JACLAC010001218.1_pt1 | contig 13330 bp, 14 predicted proteins | sample 8027881 | NCBI WGS metagenome assembly JACLAC01 (sample SAMN15725517, study PRJNA655200) | protist metagenome | isolation source: fluorescence activated cell sorting (FACS) single amplified genomes of... | place: Spain: Blaines Bay Microbial Observatory, Mediterranean Sea | collected 2016-01-19 | reverse complement strand
TGGTCTTTTGTACAGCCTGGAGCCAGTTACTGGAGTAGTATTGCAGATCATGCATCGCAATCAATTTGCTTCGGTTATCTGTCTCAGCATCCATATAGGCCTTGCGCCAGGGACCACTCCAGCCGGGTGTGTTTTCTGCCCAGCTATCCATCATCCAAACCAGATCCTCAGTTAAGCTTTGGACTTCTTGCTCTGAAAAAATTCCTGGTAGATACAGATAGCCCTTTTCCCAAAAAAATTCAGAATGTTTCATAACTTTTCGTGGAATTGATTGAATCAAAGATGATCATGATCTGTTGAGACCAATCTCAAGTAAAAGCTAATTTGTTTACAGTATCACCTCCTTACCTGTCTGCTGGCTCTCGTAAACCGAATTAAGAATTTTCATTACTTGGAGAGAGTGTTCAGCTGGTACAGGAACAGGCTGATCGTTGATAATCGCCTCCGAAAATTCGATACATTCCTGTGCATGTGCCTCTACGCTTCTAGGTAGAGGCTTCAATGTAGTGTTTGAGTGGGATTTGGAGTTTGTGTCTGAGGTAAGTTTTTCAAGGCTAGGCCAATGAAGCCCACCTTTTTTCCCATAAAGCCAAACTTGCATATCTTCAAACTCACCAGCTTCATGATGAAGCATCCACGATACCTCGAGCATCAACACAGCCCCATTTTCAAAACGGATAAATGCTGCTGCTAATTCCTCAACATCCATCAGATCATGATTGTAAGCCCCCATTTTGCTAAAGGCATTGTGATCTTTTGCTAGTTCAGTCCTTGCTACGCCAGTAACAGATTTTGGTTCTGGATTGCCCATGAACCAAAGAGTCAGATCAAGAACGTGGACCCCAATATCTATACATGCACCTCCTCCAGAATGCTTTTTCATCAAAAATCCGTCACGGACTGGTAGAGCGTTTCTTCGAAGCATCCATGATCTAGCGTGGTAGATTGGTCCAATAGATTTGGCCTGATCCTTGATGAGTTTTGACCCATCTCCGAATCGAAAATGTTGAGCACACATTAATTTTTTTCCACTGCGATCTCTTGCTTCAATCATTTTTTCTATTTCAGCAGCAGTTGGTGCTAGTGGTTTTTCACAAATAACATGTTTTCCTGCATTCAGAGCAGCAACTGTTAAATCACAGTGATACGAGTTTGGCGTGCATACGTCAACTATGTCAATTTCAGCATCATTGATTAGCTCCAGAGGATCTTGATAAAGTTTTGATATGCTATGATCTGTGCCCCACTTTGTAAGAGCATTAGCATTGATATCTGACGCAGCTACAACTTCAGTATGTTTGCTTTGCTTCCAGCCAGGCATGTGGGTGCGAGCAATACCGCCAACACCGATAACACCCACTCTCAAATTTTTCATATTTTCTCATATTATTGATGATATGGTTCAACGTTGATCCATTTACGGGTCGCGGCAGCTTCATAAATGGCTTCCATGACCGTACTTCGGTACGCAGCTTCTTTGGGAGATACCAAATTAGTTTTCTCGCCGCTATTGACAGAATCTAGAAACAATTCGAAAGCATGTGGAAGCCTTTCAGGCACATCTTTGAAAGGAGATTTACCATGCGCATCTTTGATATCATCGCTTACCAAGTACAAATCATCCTTCATAACATAGGCGTAAGCTTTGGTTCCACTCACTTCAGCGGTCAGTGGCATATCGAGGTCAACCCACCCAGCTGCAATACTTGCTACAACGCCACTCTTAAATTTGAGCAAGGCTTCGCCACTTTCATCACAGTCGGGGTATCGCGATAAAGGGCTGGAAAAAGAAGCGGTAACTGCTTCTAAATCATTCATAAACCAAAGTAGTATATCAAGAACATGAGTTCCTAAATCACCAAAAGCACCAACCCCAGCCTGGTTTAAATCTGTCATCCATAGCCATCCATCGAAGCCTTCTTTAAGATTTTTCGCATGATAGTTGTTTAAACGAATTCTACTGATTGAACCAAAAGTATTTGAATCAATTAGTTCCTTTATTTTTCTATAGGCTGGTCTGCTTCGATTGAAATAACCGGTTTGAAACAATACATCAGCATCGGTTAACTTTTTTTCCATTCTTTCAGAGTCGGCTTTGCCCATACCTAAAGGTTTCTCAACAAAACAGTGTTTGCCTGCTTCTGCCACCTTATCCAAAATCTGTTCGTGTCGATTTGTTTCAGAACAGACAATTACAGCATCTAATGCATCTAATGTAAGAAGTTCATCAACTGAAGAACAAATACGACATCCAAGTTTTTTTGCATTTGAATTTGCTCTATCGGTGTCATGATCCCAAACACCTACTACATTGAAATCATCTCTTGCCAATAATCTTCGTACGAAATCAGGGGTGTGTATGTGTGCTGCACCCAGCAACGCTATCTTTTTCAATTTTTTTCCTCGCAAAGAAGGTTAATAATTAACTGAAGCAACCAGTTTCTGCATTCCTGACCAGTCCGCCCACATGTCACAAATACCATCTTTAGATCGCTCCCAAGGACTTCCCTCTAGTCCTAAATCGAGCCACTCTCCCAACAGACCTCTATCGGGATGATCTGTGTACCCATCTGAGACGATATTGGGCTGTCTTGTTTTGTTTCTGATTCGAAATATTACTGTTTTTCTAGATTCAAGACCATTTTCATTTCTTGTCCCAGTATGGGGTAAATGAAAAGTGCTGATGCAAGCATCGCCTGGTTCCATCAATATTGGGGTTGGCTTTGGCCATGGCCTCCCATCGGGAGTTTTTTCTGATGAACTGTCCAAAAAATGATCTCTGACAGCATCAGGTAAATACTTTATTCCACATCTGTTAGCTGCGGAATAATCAAGCCTTGGCCAATTAGGGCCCTCCGGGCCAATCTGACCAGTTTTTCCTCTCTGCCATCGGAAGAATTCTTCTGTCTTGTGGTGAGCTCCCGGTAGTACAGCAGTTTGACCCCATCCATCCTCAGTTTGGGGAGATAGGCAAACAAAAACCAGAGCTGTAAAACTACCGAGACTAAGTGTCTTCTCTGGATCCTGAAAAAGGGGAACTAAATTATGCCCGATTACCTCAGCACTGTGGCCAAGGTCCCCTTTTGGCCCAGAGCGAATATATTTCTCATATATCTGTTTATCACTTCCGGATTGAATATCTTGAGGTACATTTATCGAACACAAACCATCCATATGAAGAAACGAGCCAAAATAAGGAGTATCTTCGTCTCTGTAACCTATGTTATTGATTTTATTGCTAGGGGGAGTTTGTTCCTTGACTGCCACGTGACATGAGGTGGGAGCATCGAAAGGGCCAATAACATCATCAAGGATTGAATTGAGATGAGATTTGTTTATCAAATCAGTCATCCTTGAATCGTAACCAAGACGCTTGTCAAATTCATGATCATGTGACTTGAGAGCCTCAATTGAATTAGAAAGCACCCTAGGTGAAATTACGTTTCTAAGTATTACATAGCCATCATTGTATAGAGATTTTTTTTGATCTAAGTTAAGAATTAATTCGGATTCCATTTTACCTCATGATTGAAACATCAAATATATTACTTCATAAACCAAATTAAAATGTATTTAGCATTTGGCAATAAATCTGGATGACAAAATTTAGAGGTAATAATTTATACTAAATTATCATCTTCTTCTGGCATTTGAACTGGCTTACTCCAATTTTCGTCATAGAAAGGTGGGGGTACTGAGTCAACAAGCAATTGTACGTAGGGGTGTTTAGGGTTATTAATAACATCTACAGTGTCGCCAGATTGTACAACATCTCCCCTGTAAAGTATGTAAATTTGGTTGCCAATTTGATATGCCGTAGCTAAATCATGAGTGATGTAGAGAAAATTAATACCATCTTCATCTCTCATTTTAAGCATAACATCAATAATACCTGCCCTAAGTGACGCATCTACCATAGAGACTGGTTCATCAGCAACAATTATCCTAGGCTTGATCATGTAAGCTCTTGCCATCATCATGCGCTGTCTTTGACCACCACTTAACTGGTGTGGAAATTTATCTAAAACTTCATCTCCCTTGAGCCCTACAACACCCAAAGACTCTTCAATCAAGTTGGTTGCATCACTTTTAGTCGCAACTAGTTTAAAATGTTTGATTACCAGGTCAAAAATATGTCTTATTTTATAGAAAGGATTATAAACCCCAAAAGGGTCCTGAAAAACTGCCTGAACATTTTTTCGATAATTGAATAGTTCTTCGGAAGACATTTCAGATAAATCTTTACCCAGAAATTTGATTCGACCACTTGTGATAGAAGTAAAGCCCAGTACTAAGTTAGCAATTGTAGTTTTCCCGCTACCACTCTCGCCAGCAATTGTAGTAATTGATGCAGGTTTTTCTGGAATGACAATGGAGAAATCATTCAGTGCTCTTACCTTTTTCTCTTCCCCAAGAAAACCAGATGAAACTTTATAAATTTTTGTTGCGTGCTCAATGGTGAGTAGCGACATTCTCTCCCTAAAATACAGAAGTATATTTTCAGATATTTAATAGATCTGTTAATTGGATGTTTGAAATCTTAACGTATGGCTGATATTAAATAACTATTTTCTATGAATAGAAGGTGTTGCATTAATAAGTATTTTAGAATACTCATGTTGAGGATTACGAAAAAATTCTTCAGTTGAGGAAACTTCAAGTATTTTTCCAGCATACATTACTGCAATTCTATCAACCATTTGAGCCATTAACCCCATGTCATGCCCAATCATAATCATTGAGACTCCCATTTCTTTTTGAATTTGTTTGAGTGTTTGTGCGACCAGCCTCTGTACTACTACATCCAAAGCGCTAGTTATCTCATCAGCAATTACCAAAGTTGGATTTAATGCTATACCAATTGCTATACAAACTCTTTGCTTCATTCCTCCAGAAAGTTCATGAGGGTACATGTTAATAGTTCTTTTAGGAAGACCAACTTTCCCCAAAAGTTCTTCTATTCTGTTAATTTTTTCTGAAGAACTTATTCCTGGTTTGTGTGTATTGATTAAGTCCGTAATTTGATTGCCAACTTTCATAGTTGGATTCAAAGAATTCATTGCGCCCTGAGGAATTAAGGCTAATTCAGTAGCGCGAATCTTTCTAAAAGCCTCTTCATTTAAATTTTCGATAGGTTTGCCATGCAAGGATATCTGGCCACCAACGATTTTTCCTGGGTGTTGAACCAATCTCAAAATCCCATATGCAGCTGTGGTCTTACCGCAGCCCGATTCACCAACGATACCTAAGCATTCACCCTCCTTTACATCAAAACTAATACCATCAACTGCTTTGATATCTCCATTAATAGAGTCATAATAAACTTTAAGATCACTCACGCTGAGTGTTGAAGTGTTTTCATTACTCATTATTTCGAAGCCTTACGTAAGCGGGGGTTTGAAACTTCATCAAGACCAACATTAATCATCAGCAGTCCCATAAAAATCAGAATCAGTGTTAACGTTGGAAGACCCCACCACCACCACATATCCCTGAGAATTGCAGCGGCTTCTAAGGAGAAAAATATTGTAACACCAAGTGTTGGCATACGTGTTGGCCCAAGCCCTAAAACTTCCAAACCAATTGCTGTTAAAATCGCTCCAGAAGTGTTCCCAATAAAGCTTGCTGCAAGGTAAGGAATGAGATTGGGCAACATTTCCTTGAACATGATGTCTCTCTCTGGCGCTCCAGACAACTTTGCCATTTTGACGTACCCACTTTCTCTCATCGTTAGCACTTGTGCTCTAATATATCTGGTGGGTCCTGGCCAAGCGAATAAAGCGATCATCGCAGCCATTGTATTTACCTCAACTCTAAAAAGTGATTGAACAACAATTAGAACTGCTAGTGCAGGTATTGTGGTGGTAGTGTCCGCCATCAAACGAACAAAGTCATCCCACAACCCACCATAGAATCCTGAGGTAAATCCTAAAATAATACCGATCAACATTCCGATACCAGCAGCTATAAGCCCAATACTCATTGTAGCTGGAGTCCCAACTAACATGACAGCGAGCATATCTCTACCAGAATTTGTCGTTCCCAAAGGGTGTTCAATTACACCCTCCTGTTTCCTCATATTTTCAAAACCATAAGGAGGCAAGTTGAGTGGTGCACTGCGCGTTGCAGCCAACTCAGTGTCCCAAAAAATGTTTCCGATCAGAGTAGATGATAATAAAAGACCAATTACTAATGCCCCACACATAAGTGGTGTATTCAACCATGGATTGCTGATACTTTTTCTTTTTAGCATTTTAATTTTTCTGAAATGTAATGCGAGGATCAATCAAAGGATAAATTAAATCTAAAATTAAAACAGAAGTGGCAGTAATGAGAATTAGAATGAAAGAAGTCCCTTGAATCACCGTATAGTCAACATCTTTGATTGCATTTACTATTACACTTCCCATACCTCGATAAGCGAAAGCTGCTTCAACTAATATTTGACCTGCTACTATTGTTCCGATGGTAAATGCAAGCGCTGTAATTTGCGGTAAAATTGCATTTCTGACTTGATATCTATATAGTAGGTAAAATGGTTTTAGCCCTTTTGCCTGGCCAAAAGTCATGTAATCTTCTCCCTCTACAGTTACCATCATACCCCTCATCCCAATCGTCCAAAAACCAAATGTTACCAAAACTACAGAAAGCGCCGGGAGTGTTCCGTAGTAAATTACACTGCTAAAAAATTCAATTGTCCAAGCAGGCTCTAATCCGCGTTCGTATGATCCAGTAAAAGGAAATATATCAAAATTAAATGCAAAGATATAAATTAAAATCAGAGCACATAATATTCCTGGAATCGATGTAAAAATCATCGATGCAGAGATTGCAATTTTTGCGAAGAAAGGTGTTTTTTTCCAAGATAATAGAGCACCAAAAAGATTTCCAATAAAGAAGTACAACACTAATGAAATAGACATTAATCCAATTGACCATGGAAGCGCTCGTCCAACAATTTCTTTAACTGGAGTTGGAAACATAGCAAGCGAAACTCCTAAGTCTAATGAGACTAATCCTCCTATGTAGCGTCCATATTGAACATACATTGGATCATTGAGCCCGAATCTTTCTCTAAATCCCTCAACAATTTTTTCTGAGTTTTCGACATAGCCTGCACTTTCACTCATTCTGGAAATCATTGACTGAATTGGATCTCCAGGAGCTAATCTTGGAATAATAAAAATGACACTGGATGCAAGCCATACTGTCATTAAAAATATTCCAAATCTTCTCAAGGCATATTGAAGTGTAAGACCACCCATAGATCCATTTTTAGAATGAAAAGCCAGGTCGTAAAACCTGGCTTGAGTTTATATTTAGTTAGCCGGCTTCAGATTATGAATAATCTGGTGCGTGCTCTGCCACCATGTGGCAGGGTGATTGTAATTATTTTCAGCAGTTGGCCAACCAGTCCAGTATGTAGTATCAAACGGAATAAGTTTGCGCGCCTGTGTGATCGGTATGAATGGCAACTCTTCGTACCATAGGCGGTAGGCATCTACAACCATGTCGACCATTCCAGGTGCGTTTAACGGCATTGCCCCCATTTTATCTACGATCTGAGTATACTCCTTACTCTTTGCAGTATCCCAGCGTACATAATTATTACTACCCGGAGAAGTTGTACCCACAGGCTTTAGATATTTAGCTGTAAAGCGGTTTAATGAAGCGTAAGGCTCATTGATAGAACCGCAAGAGTGCCAGTCCATTGAACCCATAAAATTACCGGTATTTCTATCATTATCCCATGTTGCTCCTGCAATCGGACGGTGCTCTGCCTTGATGCCAGCATCAAGGAACTGCTCTACGACGACATCAGTAATTCGACGCTTTTCGATAAAGCCCTCATGGGTTTTAATGACAAATTCTAAAGTTTTGCCACCTTTCTGGTAGAAGCCATCTGAGCCTTTTGTCCAGCCTTTGGATTCAATTATCTTTTGTGCAATGTGTGGACTCGCATTGAGGCGCATGCCCATTCCAGCTGCGACGACTGCATCAATGTAGGGAAATAATCCGCCATAATGTACGAACAGGGTCATTGATGGAATGGTTGTTCCCTCATATGCAACGCGAACAATTTCTTCTCGATCAATGATATAATTAAGCGCCCATCGCATTGCAGGATCATCCCAAGGCTCTACTTGAGTATTAATTGAAAGCTGACGTGCACACGGGTCTAACCAACTGTAAGGTAATTCACTAAACCAAGCTTGCATATTATCATTTCGCGCCTGCATTGCCTCAAAAGCACCAAGGGTAACATCCATAACGCTGTCTAATTCACCCTTTGCAGCGAGCATGGAACGATTCTCTTCGGTTGCAGTGACAGCCCAAATTAATCGTTCTGGAGCCGGAAGCGGTAAGCCTTGACTCACACCCCACCAGTTGTCATTTCGATCGTAAATGAACTCTGTTTCAGATGCACTTTTAAGAGTGTAAGCACCTGAACCCAAAGGCCATCCTTTCTCTTTATCATAAAACTTGAAAGTGAACGGGTCCTGCCCTTTCCAGACATGTTCAGGAATGATGATGACCCCACCGTAAATTTTTACGGAGAAGTAATCTAATTGAAAACGGGCATTTGGCTCTGTGAGATTAAACACAATAGTATGTTTATCCTGTTTGTTAACAGACTTTACCCACTGTTGCATCGATGCAGCGTCTCGTAAAGATTGCGTACTATCATCAAGTAACATTTGAATCGTGTAAACCACATCATCTGCGTCTAAATCTTCTCCATCAGACCATTTGATGCCTTTCTTAAGTTTTAATGTCCAAACATCAAGTGAGCTGTTTGAAGTAAAGCTTTCTCCGAGCCAAGGGTCGATTCCACCAGTTTCATAATTAAGTATGAACAATGGTTCAAAGACCGCTTGGTGAATCCCAGTACTTCTTGTTGTGCCAGGTACTAAATTATTGAAATTGTACGGCTGTGCTACCTTACCACCGTCAATGTCAAAAATTACTGTTTTGTTTCTGGCCTTACTATGACCACCAGCTTGCACGCCACTTACTGCAATCGCAGCTATGCTTAATGCAACTAATGCTAGTTTCTTAAACATGTCTACCTCTCATAGGAAGTTGAATTACGTCTGTTTGAAAGATGATCTGAGAGTTTATTCCATAGGCATTCCTTTTAAAGAGGTTAGGAGGCATTGTAGAGCTTGAATGTCTTTATCTCGAATGGTTTGAGGGTCAACTTAAATTCTCCTCCAATAGCCTCATTTGAGTCGTTCCATTCCATCAAGTCTGTAGATTAAATTTTCAATTTTGAGCCAGTTAAGCGAAGGGTTGCCTCACTTTTTCTGCCTCTTCGCTCAACAACACGAAGAACGAGGCAATTTTTTTCCCCGCTTTCTTGAGGACTTCTAGTCCTACATCAGCACTTTCCACAATCACAGGGGCTCCAAGGGGACAAATCGGTTTGCCATGTATGGACAAAGGAGTCTGATTAAGTTGTTGGGCTTGCTCAATCACGTCAGATTCTTGGAATGAATTGTTGTGTGGATAGAGTACTTAACAAAACTGATGTGTCCCCAAATCTGCGTCAGGATCAGGTTGTGTTGGTGAACGGAGGAGATGAAGGTCAATGAAGTTGTCATGGAGTTTGTGACCGTATTTACAATCATTTAGTAGGGCAACTCCTCTTTGTTGGTCTGACAAATCAGCATATTTTTGGGCAGCCACCTCAAAACGGGCCATGTCCCATGTCGTATTGCGGTGAGTGGGGCGCTGCAGATGACAATATTGGATATCACATGTAGCTGAGTCCGTCTGCACTCTGATTGGAAAAGCAGTCCTGAGCATTCGATGACACTCCTTCCAGTCAACTTTTGTTTCAAATTGTAATACCTTGGAGTTGGCTCGCAAGCTGATCTTTTGATCAACCTTGGAATTACCAATTTTTAGTTGAAATAGCAGGGATTGATTAACGGGCCCGGCTCCAAGAGATTGCCAAGTCTGACCCTTAGCAGTTTCGACAGCCATATCCTCATAGGAAACATCGATTTCCCAGGCATCCCAGTTGTGAGGTCGGTCTTCATACAGAGTCAGCAAATTACCCACTTCTCCACCAGCCAATATGAAATCTCCCGTCTCTAAATCCTTTGCGGCTACTAATTGAGCGTGTTCATTGAATTCGTAACTAGTTAACTGGTTTTCAAAAATAAGTGAACCTACTTTCTTTGCTTGTAGGGCAGAATTACTTAGTCTGAGAGTCTTAATTTCCTGGGGTGCTAGCATCAGCAGAGCTGTAAGCTTGCCATTTGTGTCCTGCTGAACGGGAAATTCATTACCATTTTCATCCTTCAGTCCCCCATTCCAATCCTTCGGTAATTCTATCAGGCGCTCATAGGCTATGTTTAATGTATTGATCAGGGTGATTGCGCCCCTGCCTTGATCGAATAACTGTTTCAAAGATTCTTTTTTCAATCGTTCACAGGTAGTGAGAGCATCAAGATGCTCTCACTCGGTTACCTCATAGACCCAACAGATAATGGGCAACTGCCTCATCATTTGCCCAATGCTCAGGGATCTTCCCCACCAATTGAAACCAAGCACTGTCCCAAGTTTGGCCCCATTCCGCTCCTTCGGTGATGGCCTGATACTCAAGGTCTAGGCGTTGTTGAAAGGGGACAGGGTCCATACTCCTGGCGAACCGACCCTCCATGATTATATGATCTTAAAGAATTCTATGTTCCAGACGATCCATAAATTGCTGCACTTTCGTGCTGTAAAGCTTTCTTTGGATTTCGAGAATCAAATCACTACTTTTAGTTTGCAAACGTTTGTATTACGTTAATGACGAACGTTATAAATTCACAAGAAATTTGTCAAGAAAAAATTACCTGTTTATCAAGAAACTTGCAGCATAGCTTTGTGTGGGATTTGGGTTCTTGTTGGAATTTCGAAGGTGGGGTTTTTGATTCTGGAAATTAGAAGAGAGCAAGCTTGATATGCCATCTGCTTAAAATCTTGTTGGCACACAAAAACTTTCAAAAATGGTGTGGTAGGCCCAAGCCAATGATCGAAAACACCGATAATGAGTTCTCGATTTTCCAATTCTGGAGATCTTTTCTCGAGGAAAGCTTTCACTCGAATTTCACTACTGGCAAGAACTACAATTTTTTTCCCTGGCAAAATCTGATCGGTTTGATTATCAGTCAACGACTGATGGGGTTGAGGTTGTTCTTTCATTAATACCGAAAGAGCCTGACGGCGCTCGAATTCAACCATATTTTTCGCGGGATCAAACAAATTAATTACCAAATCGGGGGATTCACCAAGAAGATTCTTGAGAAGTACTGAGATCGCTGCAAAGTGACGGGTGGTAACGATGGGCAATTTTGTCTCTCTTTCAAATCGATCTAGGAAAATTGCTGGGAATGATCTTTCTTGCAGATCATTGATCAGTTCACCCCGTTTTTTGAAGTAATTGAAATTATGTGAACCAATAATCAGAGTTCCATCTGTAATTCCAAAATGTAGTCTGCGCAGGAGATGCGCGTAACGATCCTGGTTGTTGTGATAAAGGATAACGGATAAATCAAATCCAGCCTGTGCTAGTTCATGGCTGCAATGTGTGGCCAGTTGAGCAGTTAAGGGGTTGAAGAGATCGGCAATTAAAAACCAAATTGTATTAGTTTTACCTCCTTTGAGTGATTGTGCAGCCCAATTAGGCGTGTAACCCATGCGACTGGCCATGGCATGAATCTTTGTTTTGGTGTCCGCTTTGACACGTGGATCATCCTTAAGTGCGCGAGAAACTGTGGATACATCAACACCACACTCAGATGCAATTTCTTTGAGCCTAATCATTGTAGCAACACCAATTGACTAATATTTAAATGCTTCAATTTTTAATTTAAACATCTCAGAAAGCCAGAGGTTTTGACAAGTCGAACAAAATATAAATGTAAAGAAAATTCTAATAGTATGAGCACAACATTATAGAGGAGAAGAAGGATGGAAAAGGATTACGCCTTTTATCCAACAGAAACAGAATCCCCAAGATTCTTAAGCATATCTCAAATTGAGCATTTCAATCAGCACGGTTTCATCAGTCCGCTTCAGGGATTCAGTGAAGAAATAATCAAGAAACAGCAACAATACTTTGATAAACTCTTGCAGCAAATATCTGATGCCTCTGAAAAAGGAGATAATCACTTTGGTGGAGTTGATAAACGAGATTCTGTACAATATTCTTTGAATTGCTACCACACAAAGTTACGTGGAATTTGGGAAACGATGTATGCTGAGCCATTACTTCGGGCTGTTCGTGATTTGCTCGGAAGTGATGTGGTAGCTTGGGCTACTCACTATTTCTGCAAGTTGCCTGGAGACGGGAAGGCCGTTTCTTTTCATCAAGACGCATCCTACTGGGGACTTACTCCTGCCAAAACTGTGACAGTATGGCTAGCCTTGGATGACACCGATGAAGACAACGGAGCAATGCAGTTCCTGCCAGGAAGCCACAAAGTGGGGCATATTCCATGGAAAGAAAGCTCAGAAGAATCTGTGTTGAATCAGCAAATTAAAGATATCTCGATGTTTGACAAACCATTTTCAAACAACCTCAAAGCTGGGGAGTATTCGCTTCACTCCTCGCTGCTGGTTCATGGTTCGCCAAAAAATCAATCATCACGACGAAGGTGTGGGCTGACAATTCGCTATGCTCCACAGGATGTTGTTCCTTTAAGTCCTAACTACTCCAAGATGTCCTACTTCGTTTCTGGACACATTACTGCTCCACACTGGCAGGACAATGTACCTCCCTCGGAATATTTCTTGTGAGAGTAGCTTGTATTAGACAGATGAAGAAAATGTCATGTCTCCTCGTATCAGCATGATTACTTTAGGAGTCCAAAACCTCGAAGTCGCTACCAACTTTTACGAGCAAGGTTTGGGATTTCCCAAAAAAAAATCTACCTCTGATATCGCTTTTTTCAGTTTAAATGGGACTTGGCTAGCTCTCTACAACAGGAATGCTCTCGCAAATGATGCAGGAGTTGATGTCTATGGAACTGGTTTTGGGGGATTTACCCTATCTCACAATGTCACATCAGAGAAAGAGGTGGACGAATTTTTGCTGATGCTGTGATTTCAGGAGCTTCACCTGTGAAAGAACCACAAACAGCTTCTTGGGGGGATATAGCGGATATTTTTAGGATTTAGATGGACATCTATGGGAAGTGGCGTTTAATCCATTCACTTGGATTGGACCTTAAAGTTGAGAAAGTCTACGTGTTTGGGTATACGGTGTTGCCTCATGAAGAATCTTTCATTCCCCATCTACCCAGAATTTATCTTTGCACACAGATATGTCTCT
>JACLAC010010829.1_pt1 | contig 13331 bp, 12 predicted proteins | sample 8027881 | NCBI WGS metagenome assembly JACLAC01 (sample SAMN15725517, study PRJNA655200) | protist metagenome | isolation source: fluorescence activated cell sorting (FACS) single amplified genomes of... | place: Spain: Blaines Bay Microbial Observatory, Mediterranean Sea | collected 2016-01-19 | reverse complement strand
TCCCCAAGATCGCGCTTCAGCCGCGGCCCCTCGTCCGCATCCAGAGCAATGCCTTCGTACTCGTGCGCCGGACAGCGGTTGTAGAAACGCACGGAATGCTGGGTCAGCGGTTGAATGCCTACGTCCTTGAGCGCGGAAAAGGCCATGCCCGCGACCGTGTGGGTGTGCAGCACCGAACCCACGTCTGGTCGGCCTTGCAAGATGGCTCCGTGGATGGTCAGCCCGGCTGGATTGGCCGGCGGCTGCGCCCCATCAACGGGCGTGCCGTCGAGATAAACTCTGACCAGGCTGTCGGGCTTCATTTCGTGGAAGTGCACGCCAAGCTCGTTGATCAGATACTGATCATTGGTCCCCGGCACGCGGCAGGAGATATGGGTGGAGCTCAAGTCGGTCCAACCTTCCATCGCGCAAGCTCGATAACAGGCGGCCAATTGCAAGCGCGCCTCACCCTCAGTCGTTGGCGTATAGCGGCTTGGTTTCATGTTATCGATGGCAGCGCTCATGATGCCGTCCCCTTTTGCTTTAGATTCCCGCTATCATTGCGCGAGATTTTTCAGCAGGCAAGCGGCCTAAGGCAAAGTTGTCGGTCCTCGTTAGCGCACCTGTCAGCGAAGCTCAGTCATCGCCGCGCAGGACACGTGACTTGCGACGGTCCCAGTCGCGCTGCTTGATCGCCTCGCGCTTATCGTACTGCTTCTTGCCGCGCGCCAGGCCCAGCTCCAGCTTGGCCCGTCCGCCTTCATTGAAGTACACGGCCAGCGGTATCACCGTGACACCCTTGGTCTTCAGCTTGCCCAGAATCTTGTTGATTTCGCGCTTTTTGAGCAGCAGCTTTCGGTTCCGTACGGGCGGATGGTTGAAGCGGTTGCCCTTTTCATATTCCTGAATATTGGCGCCAGTCCAATACATTTCGCCCCTGATTTCAGTGGCATAGCTCTCACCAATCGACGCACGCCCTGCCCGCAGCGCCTTCACTTCGGTGCCGGTCAGGGCGATTCCTGCCTCCATGACCTCGTCGATGAAGTACTCATGACGAGCCTTGCGGTTTTGAGCGATGATCTTTCGCGCCATGGCGCTGCTTAGCTCCTGATGATGGCTTACAGCAAGCCAACTTGCAGCAAGGCGGCTTTGACCGCATCCTTGGTGGACTGCTGCAAAGGCACCAGCGGCAGGCGCAATCCCGGCTCAACCATGCCCATCAGTTCCAGCGCGTATTTCGCCGGGACCGGATTGCTTTCAATGAAAAGTGCGTTGTGCAGTGGCATCAGGCGATCGTTGATGTCCTGCGCCTTCGCGCGATCACCCGCGGCCCAGGCCGCCTGAAAATCCGCGCACAACCGCGGCGCTACGTTCGACGAAACCGAAATGCAGCCGTGCCCGCCAGCGCCCATGAACGGCAGGATCGATCCATCTTCGCCGGAAAGCTGGATGAAATCCGGACCGGAGGCGAGGCGCTGCTCGATCGGCCGAACCAAATCGGCCGTTGCGTCTTTCACGCCGACAATGCGTTCGAGCTTGGACAGCTCGGCCATGGTTTCGACGGTCATGTTGATCACCGACCGTCCGGGGATGTTGTAGATGATGATCGGCAAGCTGGTGGCGTCGTGGATGGCGCGGTAATGGTACAGCAGTCCAACCTGCGTGGGCTTGTTGTAATAGGGCGTTACAACCAGCAGCGCGTCCGCCCCTGCCGCTTCCGCCGCCATGCTCAGCGAAACAGCCTCTGACGTGCTGTTCGAACCCGTACCAGCGATGACCGGCACCCGGCCTGCTGCCACTTCGACGGACTGGGAGATCACGCGTTCATGCTCACGGTGAGACAGCGTCGCCGACTCCCCCGTGGTTCCAACCGGCACCAGCCCCTGGGTTCCATTTTCGATCTGCCATTCCATAAATTTGGCAAATCGAACCTCATCAACCTCTCCATCCCGGAGCATTGGGGTCACAAGTGCGGTAATTGAGCCGCGAATTCGATCGGCAGTCATGGCAATTCCGTTCATCTCTGTCGCAATCTTGACGAATGAACCTTTTAATTAGGGGTGAAGTGCGCCTATGGGAAGGAATTGTTGGTACGGTTTAGCGCAACCGTGCGTTACGGCCAGCGATGACGCAGGAGAAATCCGGCTTCACGGGTCGGTCTGGGAACAGCGGAACGATGAACGGCAATACAGAGCAGGATGATTTGAGGGAGCGCGTCGCGACGGCCATGGCCAGCCCCTGGGTGCCTGTTGCCGCTGCGCTGGTGTTTCTGCTGGCTATTTTGGCGGCTCTTCTGTCGGTGCTGTTTAACAGCCGTAACGATGGCCAACAGGTCGCCTTGACGGAGGTCATCCGCACCGCGCGTGCCGGTAACCATGTGCAGGCCTCACAACTCGCCCTTTCGCTCAAGCGCCCCCCTGACGGGCTGCCCAAGCTGCTGCAATGGTTCTACCTGATCGACCCCAAGACCCCGATTGAAGCCATCGAGCTGGACGAGCTGGACGCCTTTCTGACCGCCAATCAGCACTGGCCAGGCACCAAGGCGATGGAGGTCAAGCGCGAACGCCTGCTCGCGCAGGAGCGTTCGCCAGCGGAAATGCTGGAATATTACGCTGAATTCAAGCCAACAACAGAAGCCGGCCGCCGCCGCGCGCTGCAGGCACAACTTCAAGCAGGTGATTTTGAAGATGCCGTGGCAAAGATCCGTCGGCTGTGGGCCTCAAAACGCTTCGCCTTTCAGGACGAACTGACGTTCGAAGAAACCTTCGCCGACTATCTGCGCGAAGAAGACTACCGGGCGCGTGTTTCGCATCTGCTGATGGGTAAGCAGCGCGCGGATGCGCGGCGGTTTTACGACCACCTCAACGACGAATGGCGCGCCTTTGCCGAGGCGTTGGACGCGGATATCGGCGGTGACAGCACACTCCGGGAAGCCCTGCCCATTTCCTTCCAGCGCCATCCTGCTTTCGTTCTGCCGGAGGTGCTCGCGCTCGACGCTGCCGGTGAGAATGACGCGGCACAAGCGGCGCTGGCGCGCATTCCCCCCGACCTGCGCGTTCCTGAGCTTGAGTGGCGTGCGCGCCATATTCTGATCCGGCAAGCGCTCAAGGAACAGAACTTTGATCTGGCGCTGGGATTGGCACAGCGCCATGGACTGGACGTGGGCAACGATCGGGCTGAGGCAGAATGGATGAAGGGCTGGATCGCCCTCACCCGGCTCGGACTGCCCCACCCTGCACAGGAAGCCTTCGAACGCTCGCTAACGTTCTCTGAAGACGTGCGCTTGCAAGACCGCGCGCGATACTGGTTAGCGCAAGCCATGCGCGCCCGGGGGCTGAACCTAGCCGCTGAGCATGAACTCGAACTGTGTGCCGCCCACGCTCATACCTTTTATGGACAGGCCTGCATGAGCGCCTTGGGCCGAAAGCTGTTCGAAAACGATTTCCCCCGCGCCAATGCCAACAAGGGCCTGAAATCCGATGAGTTGGCAGAGCTGACGTTCTGGGCCAACACGCTCTGGGACATGGAAATCGGCTCTCTGGCAGAACGTTTTGTCTACGCGTTGAGCACCGCAGCCCAAACCCCCAGCGACTTCGATGCGTTGGTTACGCTGGCCCGGGAAAACGGCAAGCAGAGAATAACGCTGATCATGGCCAGAAATGCTGCGGAACGGGGCCTGTATGAACTTAAGTCGCTGCTGCCCAAGCTCACCATTGAGCCCGCTCGGGGTTTGCGGGTGGACGAAGCACTGGTCCACGCCATCGCCTGGCAGGAAAGCAAGTTCCAAACCGGCGCAGTGAGCCGGTCAGGTGCCTTGGGCCTGATGCAGATTCTACCCCCCACCGCACGCGCCATGGCCCAGCGCCATGATCTGGAGTTCAAGGAAGAAGCCCTGACCCGCGACGCCCGCTATAACCTGACCCTGGGTGCCGCCTACCTTCAGGACTTGCAGAGCCGGTTCAAAGACGCTGACCTACTGGCTATATCGGCCTACAACGCGGGTCCGGGCAACACCCAGCGCTGGATGCGGGAGTTTGGTGACCCGCGTACCAATGCGATCGAGCCGCTGGTTTGGATGGAGAGCATTTCCTATGGTGAAACCCGCGATTACGCCCGCCGCGTGACTGCACTCTATAATCTGTACCGTGCGCGCTTTGCCAATGGTCCGGTCGAAATCCTTATGCCGCGCCACCTTCTGGGGTCGCGCAGCTAGGCATTTGCCGACTTCAGTGGAAATTGCCGGTTTTGGCCTCGACTTTGGCGTAAAGTCATCCCAGCATCAGCCCTCCGACCTTTACCTTGCCATCTCAGCCCTGTGAGCAATTTGCCATGACCCCAGCCATTGCGTCCCTCCCGGTTTCCTATCAAGACGTCGCCGACGCCGCAGACCGCATCCGTGCACTGATTGTTGAAACGCCGCTCCTTGAAGTGACGGAACTCTCTGAAGCCATCGGTGGACGGTTTTTCGTGAAGTGTGAGAACCTGCAACGTACGGGATCGTTCAAGCTGCGCGGGGGAATGAATGCCCTATCGTCACTGACAGCGGAGGAGCGCGCCAAGGGTGTCGTCGCCTACTCCAGCGGAAACCACGCTCAAGGCGTTGCCGCAGCAGCTCGCCATTTCGGCGTTCCGGCAACCATCATCATGCCCGAGGATGCCCCTGCGATCAAAAAGGCAAACACCAAGGCCCTGGGCGCGGACGTCGTCACCTATGACCGCTACTCGGAAAGTCGGGAGGAACTGGGACAGCGGTTTCAGGAACGGACAGGAGCCGCGCTGATCCCACCCTACGACTACTTGCCCACGATGCTCGGTCAGGGAACCTCTGCCATTGAAGTCACCAATCAGCTGCGTGCTCGTGGATTGAGTCTGGATACTGCCGTCATCTGTTGCGGAGGCGGCGGATTGGCCGGTGGCAGTGCTCTGGTTTTCAACACCACCTTCCCTCAGGCCCGCGTTTGGGCGGCTGAGCCGGACACCCACGACGACACGCAGCGCAGCCTACAGGCGGGTCAGCGGGTTTCCAATGACCCGCAAGCGCGCTCGATCTGCGACGCCATTGTCACCCCGACACCGGGGGCGATAACGTTCCCCGTACTTCAGGCGTGCGGCGTAGAAGGACGATCGGCAAGCGATGACAATGTTTTGGAGTCGGTAGCCTTCGCTGCCAATCGACTCAAACTGATTGTAGAACCCGGCGGTGCCATCGCTTTGGCAGTGGCGCGCAAGCACCTGGAGGAGCTGCGGGGCCAGACGGTCGTGGTCTACCTCTCTGGAGGCAATATCGACCCGGATATGCTGGCCCACGCCTTAGCCGCGGCCAGCACTTGATTCCGCGTGTGTTAGGCTGCGAAACCGACCTCATCTTCTTCGAGTTCACCGTCTTTCAGGTTCAGCGCTCGGATCAGTGAGTATACGCCGTCCTTGATCGACTGGTCGCGAATGGCCCCGTAGTGGTGGACCAGACGCAGCTCGCGTTCACTCAGCGCTGTTGGAGCGACCTGAGCCCGCGCGTGCAGATCACTGCGTAGGTTGGTAATGCTGGCGATATCAGTCGCCATACCTTCGAAGAAATAGGCCACGTCAACGCCCACAATGCGCCCGATCTCCCAAAGCCGGGAAGACGACATGCGGTTCATACCTTTTTCGTATTTCTGTACCTGCTGAAAGGAAAGACCCAGAGCGTTGGCCATGTCTTCCTGCGTTATTCCAAGACTTATTCGTCTTTGACGCAGACGTTGCCCCACAAACACGTCCACAGGATGGATATCCTTCGCCATTTTGGTTCCTCGACTCGCTGTGACAATATGTAGCAGCACCAATCTTACCGTCGCGGAATAATCACTCGACAAACATGGTCGGTAGCGAAGTCCCCCTTCAAACCGACACAGAGCCAAGTTCTCGCGATGGGATATGGCGTGCTGGTGTCATGCGATAGACCATCGAATGGCAGCAGTCTAGTTAATTACGACTAAGATTATTATAATTTGAACTATATTTGGCTACTCGTAGTTCGTTATTCTTACAGTCGCATTTTTCAATTTCAGCCTAGTTTTGAAATTTGTGGTCCACTATTGAGTTGCGCGAATTCGAACAATCGAGCTCATGGAGCAACAAAGGACGATTTAAGGATTTCTATTTTTCTTAGAGTTTCTAGGATTTATTTCTAAATTCTGGATAGAATACCATCCTTAAGGTGTAAATAAGCCTTTTGAGTTTCTGTTTCTACGGTATTTTCCATTACTGGATTACCAGAATCCGCACCTTCTCGAACTTCCAATGTAAGAGGAATGGCCCCCAAGAAATCGATATTTTTGAGATCCTTGAGCTTCTGAGCAGCGCCAGCTCCAAAAATCTGATGAACAATCCCGCAATTTGAGCATAGAAAGCCGGACATGTTTTCCACCACCCCAAGTATCCTTGTGCCTACTTTTTCAAGCATTGATACACCTTTGAGGGCATCAATCATCGAAAGGTCTTGAGGTGTGGTGACAATGATAGCGGAATCGAGAGCGCTCTGTTGCGCTAGCGAAAGTTGTATATCGCCTGTCCCCGGTGGCAGATCGACAACCAGAACATCCAGCCCGGCACCACCGCCCCAAAGCGTTGATCCATAGAGTTGGAAAAGCGCATTCTGGACCATTGGCCCACGCCAGACAGTGGCGCTATCTTGTGGTACTAGGAAGCCGATCGACATCAGCTCGAGCCCGTGGGCTTTGAGCGGAATCATCCGCTTTTTGTCGTCCAGGTCCGGCTTGGCATCCGACCCCAGACCGGAGAGTAGCGGCACGCTGGGCCCGTAAATATCCGCGTCCAGTATACCGACCTTGAGCCCGTCCCGGGCCAGGGCAACAGCCAGGTTGTACGCCGTGGTTGATTTTCCAACCCCACCCTTACCTGAGGCCACACCCAGCACGTGTTTGGCCGGCCGCGGCAGCTTGGCGTCTGCGGGCTTCCTGCGTTCAGGGGCCTCTGCGGCAGGTTCTGGCGCAGGTTTGGATGTGGTCTGGGTCGTGGTGATAATCTGAGTTCCCGACACCCCTGGCAAAGCCTTGAGCGCGTCTTCAACCGCCGCTTTGAGCGGGGCCAGCGCATTGGCTCGATCCGCAGGTGCTTCTAGCACCAAACGGATCAGGCCCCGGTCTTCGGTCAGACCCTGAATATACCCCGACTCAACCAAGCCCTGTCCTTCTGGGGACTTGATGCGGTTCAATACGTCACGTACCTGATCAAGCATGATCACCCTCTGTGTATGGAATTCACTCACCCGTGACTATAGAGCGACAATCGAAAGAAGGAATGAGCGCCCCGGCACATCAGCCAAACGCCCCCGCGCCGACGATCATCGGATTGGCGGGTTGGTCGGGCAGTGGCAAGACCACAGTAGCGCTCAAGCTCATCGCTGCGCTGAAGGGCCGAGGGCTGCGTGTCGCGACCCTCAAGCACGCCCACCACGGCTTTGACGTTGACGTTCCAGGCAAAGACAGTTTTGCGCATCGTCAGGCTGGTGCGGACGAAGTGATTGTCGCCTCCAGCCAGCGGATTGCCCATATGATCGAAGCACCGCTGCCCGACCCTGACGATCGGCGCACTCTAGCCTCTCTGTTGCCGCGACTGGGCGCGGTTGACGTGGTGGTGGTGGAGGGCTTCAAGACAGCCCCGCACCCCAAGCTGGAGATCTACCGCCCCGAGCTTGGCAAACCCCGTCTCCTGGGTCAGGTGCCGAACATTGTCGCCGTGGCCTCACCCGGAATGCGCGACGAAGGCTCGACCTCGTCGGAAGCAGGCAACCAAATTCCGGTTTTTGACCTCAACGCCATCGAAGACTCTCTGGATGCGCTACTGAGCCTTTTCGGCCAGAGCGCTTAGACTGTTCTGGGTCAGGCTGATTTGGGTAAGTCGTCATGCACGCCGTGACGTGACAGGAAGCCCCGGATGTTACGAACCGCCTGCCGGATTCTGTGTGTGTTCTCCACCAGTCCCAACCGGACATAGCCTTCACCCTCCTCGCCAAAGCCCACCCCTGGCGCCACGGCGACACCCGCTTCCTGAAGCAACAACTTGGCAAAGTTCATGACACCCATTTCCTTGAACTGGTCTGGGATTGGCGCCCAGACGAACATCGTTGCCGGGGGTGAGGGGCATTTCCAACCACTGGCGTTCAGGCCATCCACCAGAACGTCACGCCGCTCCTTGTAAAGCGCTCGCATGTCATCGATACACCCCTGCGGACCATTGAGGGCGGCTGTAGCGGCAACTTGCAGCGGCGTGAAGGCGCCATAGTCGAGATAGGACTTCACCCGCCCCAGTGCTGCGATCAACTCCCGGTTCCCAGCCGCAAATCCAATACGCCAGCCGGGCATGTTGTAAGTCTTCGACATGGATGTGAACTCGACGGCGATGTCCTTGGCACCGGGAACCTGCAACACGGATGGCGGCGGATTGCCGTCAAAATACACCTCAGCGTAGGCGAGGTCAGACAGCACGTAGATGCCGTGATGACGACAGAAGTCGATGATCTGGCCATAGAAATCGAGATCCACGACTTCGGCCGTGGGATTGGAGGGGTAATTGATCACGATCGCAACCGGCTTGGGTACGGAGTACTCCACGGCCCGCTTCAACCGTTCAAAGAACTCCGGTCCCGACGAGGCTGTTGGCAGATACCGCAGCGAGGCACCGGCAATGATGAACCCAAAGGCGTGGATCGGATACGACGGATTGGGCACCAGAATGGTATCGCCCGGCGAGGATATCGCCTGGGCAAGATTGGCCAGCCCCTCCTTTGACCCGAGTGTCACGATGGCTTCAGCCTCCGGGTCAATATCCACCCCAAAACGCCGCTCATAGTACCCTGCCAAGGCCTTACGCAGGCCCGGAATCCCGCGCGAGGTCGAGTAGCGGTGTGCGCGGGGGTTGTGCAGGGATTCCTGCATTTTTTCCAGGATGTGAGGCGCCGGCGGCTGGTCCGGGTTGCCCATGCCGAAGTCGATGACGTCATCCCCACTGGCACGCGCGGCCTGCTTCAGTGCATTCACCTCGGCAAAGACATAGGGCGGCAGACGGCGGATGCGGTAGAAATCATCATTCATCGGATTTTATCCCAATAGAGAAGGTATTTCACATCTCAACGGGATAAAATATCATATATCAAGCAAAATCACGCGCAAACCTGCTCACTGCATTTCACGGTATCTTCAAAAAAGAGGGTCTTAATTCTGGCCAAGCAGGCTGGAACCGCGCGTGACGAGCCGATCTGGAATTTTGATGAAAATTTCGACACGACGATTGCCTTGGGATGTCATCCCATTGACCTCAGCCCAGACGGGACGCAAATCACCAAACCACTCGATTTGGATTCTTCCAGCCGGAACACCCATAGACACCAAGGCCGCCTTTACAGCCTCAGCGCGTAGCTTAGAGACGTTTAAATGATGGTCGCGATGCGCTTGAGTCCGCGTGAAGCGATAGCCGTTGGTATGCCCGTGCAGAATCAGGTTCTGATTGTTTTGGAGCGCGACACTGGCAATTGGTCGCAGAATTGCGAACTCCCGCTCACCCAACTCTGTCGATTCCGGGTTGAAATAGACAATTGAAACCGGGTCACCGACGCTGACATCGAAGAACAGATCAGCGAGTGAGCCGGGCTGCTTGTTTGGACCGGATGTGACCTCAACCTGGGGCGTCATCTCCAAATTCGCCATGAGTTCAGCCCGCTCCTGCATCATTTGCAGCTGTTCTGTGCGGCGAGCCTCGAACTCTTCCCGCGCCTTAACCATGGCTTCTTCACGCTCTCGCTGTTCCGTCGCTTGGCGTGCGCGGTCGATGGCGTCTTGGGCTATGTGTTCTTCAATGCCAAAGAACACATCCGTTTCCTGCTGCCGAACCAACAGAGCAGTCGCTGTGCTGCTGTCCAGTTGCAAGGAAGTAAAATCGTCTGCGCTGCGTATTGCCAAGATGCTGCGCGGAGGCATGACCGGCCGTGCCAAAGCCGGGTTGAAATCAGCAGCCAGTGTGGCGCCGTCGTTTGGCCGCGCCTGGAAGTCATCGAACATACGCTTGGTCTGGCGCGAAACCGCTTTAGACCGCTCTTTATCGTCCGGGACTGAGGCCAAGTCCGGATATGGATCAGTAAACAGGACTTCGTCATCACGGCCCGGCTGATCGCCGCAAGCCACCAAACCTGCCGTTCCCGCCAATAATACAACCGTGAGCCAGTGCCTGAGTCTCATGCGAAAATCTTATGCTTCCAAGTCTGTCGCAGCAACTTAGTGTTGCGATGCCATCATGGCGAAATTGAGAATATCGCCCCAGCAGAGGGTTTAAGGAAAGGCGCTCACAAGGTGAAGACCCGTTGTTTCATCCAGTCCAAAAGCCGCGTTAAAATTCTGGAAAGCCTGTCCTGATGAGCCTTTTGTTAAGTTATCAATGGCTGAAAGCAGAATAAAGCCCCCCTCTCGCCGATCAGCTTTGAGGTCAACCATCACTCTGTTGGTGCTACGGACGAATCGGGTCGCAACAGGTGTACTGCCTTCAGCCTGAACCACAAACGTCTCACGCTGGGCAAAGTCAGTCAGAACCGCCTGCGCCTCTTCGATCCGCACCCCGCTGGCCAGATCACCATAGACGGTCGACAGAATGCCACGGTTCATGGGCAGCAGATGGGGCGTAAATGAAGCTTGCACCGCATGACCGGCCCGCAGGGAGAGTTCCTGATCCAGCTCAGCCGTGTGTCTGTGCGAAGCCACGCCATAAGCGTGGAAGCCCTCGGACACCTCCGAATGGCTCAGACCCTCGCTGGCCTTGCGCCCGGCTCCGGTTGTGCCGGACTTGGAATCAGCGATGATGCGATGGGGGTCAATCATTCCCGCATTCTGAAGCGCCAAAAGCGGTACGAGGATGCTCGTTGGATAGCACCCCGGACAGGCGATGATGGGCGCGTCTTTGATGTCATCGCGGTAGTGTTCGGTCAGACCATAGGCCGCATCGGGCTGTAGATCGGGTGCGAAGTGCTCACCATACCAGTCCTCGTAGGCCGCCACGTCGCGCAGGCGAAAGTCTGCACTGAGATCAATCAGGCGCAAGTCAGGAGCAGCACGGCGCAACGTCTTGGCAACCTTTTGCGTTGTGGCATGAGGCAGACACAGAAAGACGGCATCCAGACCAGCCAGCGACACATCCTCGATGCGCACCAGCGATGGCAGGCCAAAACCGGTGAGATGGGGGTAGACTTCACCAATGGACTTTCCGGCCTTGCTCTCACCCGTCAAAGCAACAATTTCGACATTCGGATGCCCCAAAGCAATCCGAATGGCCTCCGCGCCTGTGTAACCGGACGCGCCAAAGATAGCGATTTTCAGCGGCATGCGTGATGGCCTCCCTGTTCACCGCGAACCTAAGGGGAAATTCGCCGCTGAGCCAGCTTTCCCGCTGCAACACAGAGACCATGCCGCGTCACGCCTTCCCAGTCAGCCACCGTCTTGGATCATCCAGCTGAAACCGTTGCAGCTTTGGTCAACACAGAAATTGAAGAGGGAAAGGAAGAACTGTCTATGCTCTTCCTTCTATACCCATGACGGGGTTCCAGCAGATTGCTTTACAGCTTAGCTTCGAGTTTCTCGAGAAGCGCATCCAGCTTAACGATCTTCTCCTCAAGCTCGTCAAAATTGTCTTGGATAGGATCACTATTCGGGGACCAAAGCACGTCCAAGATGTTATTTTTTCGGCTATATATTTTGCTGATACGGGTTTCGATTGCATCAATGCGGGCCCCCAGGCTCACGCACTTTGACGTCAAACTGTCAGAGGATTGACTGGAGTTTAAGTACTCCTTGCATCCCAAGTTCTCGTACTTCGCTTTCAGGCCGTTGGCTGCGTGGGCTGTTGTCGCGGTCATTGAAATGAGAACCGCTGCGCCCGTCAAAACAACGCGCACAGAATTTAGAACAGTCTTTTCCATTATGATTCATTCCTCAAGGGTTGGTTTTGTCCCTCTTCATCAGGAGGGTTTCGAGACGTGCAGCAAAACACGGACCAGAGAGGCTAGAATCACTCAAGAGTAATACCAATAGGATATTTTTATTTTTATCATTCTAATAATGAACGCATTATTGGAAACGACGTATCATTGACGAAAACGGCCAAGCCAACGCAGACGCGCAAAACCAACGGCCGGGGTCGACCCAATGTCAGCTTTGCTCTTGAGATCCCTGCTCAGATCAGCCCGGGTCGCTCAGCGGATGTTGTTCCTAAAACACCGATACAATGAACCGTGCGGCAACAACCAGCATGAACAGCCCGAAAGCAATTTCCATCTGACGCTTGGTCAGGCTGTGCGCCAGGCGCACGCCCAAAGGTGCGCACAGCAGGGTCATCGGCATAATAGCAACAACGGCAATAAGGTTCACATACCCCAGCGATAATACCAGCAGATCCGGGTTCCCCCACCCGATGATAACGTAGGTGATCACACCGGGAATGGCGATCAATGCACCTAAACCAGCGGACGTGGCGACAGCCTGATGAATGCTGCGTCCAAAGCTCGTCATGAACACGTTGTTCAGGTTACCGCCACCAATCCCCATGAACGTGGAAACGAAGCCAATCAACCCACCACTGAGCGCGCGCCACGGCTGGGACGGCAGATCATCGGCAATCCGCCAACTGCTGCGGTTGAACAGCATCTTGGCGCTGATGAAAATTGCCACCACGGCGAAGACGAGCCGCAACACGTCGCCAGAGACCACAGCAACCAAAAATGACGCGAGGATAACCCCCGCTGGAACAACCACGATCCACGACCGCAGAAGCGCCGCATCCGGTGCCCCCTTGGCCCGGTGAGCGAGGTAAGAGCGGATGGATGTCGGTACGATGATCGCCAGGGACGTGCCAATGGCCAAGTGCATACGAACCGCTTCCGGCACGCCCAGAAAGCCAAAGAACTCCACCAGAATGGGGACAAGCACGGCGCCGCCACCAATCCCGAACAGCCCCGCAAGAACGCCCGCAAAGGCCCCTGCACCGGCCATCGCAATCGCGAGTATGACGAACGAACCGAGGCTGAGTGTTTCCAGCATGGCTTTCTCTCCTTGTTGAAGGGCTATGGGGCAGGATCGCGGGCCAAGATAGGGATAATCAGGGGATTGAGTCGACCTCAAAGGCAAGGCATCGCCGATCGAGCCTGACAGGATGTCGGAGACCGCTTGGACGGCGAAACAAACGCATTAAAGCTGAAATTCGGTTGCGTAGGTGTCTCTGAGCACGTTCTTCTGCACTTTGCCCATGGTGTTTCTTGGCAGGCCAGAGATAAGCACGTAGCGCTTGGGGTGCTTGAATTTGGCAAGCTGACCGCT
>JACLAC010023838.1_pt1 | contig 13338 bp, 6 predicted proteins | sample 8027881 | NCBI WGS metagenome assembly JACLAC01 (sample SAMN15725517, study PRJNA655200) | protist metagenome | isolation source: fluorescence activated cell sorting (FACS) single amplified genomes of... | place: Spain: Blaines Bay Microbial Observatory, Mediterranean Sea | collected 2016-01-19 | reverse complement strand
TGGAATATTAGGAACTTTATTTGGCATGTTTAATGTTATGTTTTTTTCTCGGGTTGTTGGTTTGAATAATAAATTTTTTTATAGTGGTCACATTATGTATGGAATATGGAATGCAGTAAATGATCCAGCGTTTGGCTGGTTAATCGATCATACAGCAAATAAAGCAAATAGACGATTACCTGTCATTAAATATGGTGGACCATTATGGTGTTTCTTCTTTATGTGGACTTGGTATCCATGGAGTTCTGATGGTGATAGTTATCTAGCATTTGGACATTTTTTATTTAGTATGTTTTGTTATGATGGCTTTTTAACGTATGTTCTTTTAGTGAAATGTGCATTATTAGCGGATTTATGTGTTGAATCCACGGAGCGTAATAAATTAAATAATTTCAGTGCATGGTTTTCATTTGCTGGATCCTCCCTTGCAATGACTGCATATTATACGTGGGATGAAAATAATTTATCATCCTTTCGAGCTGTTGCTTGGATATTTTCATTTATTGCAGGTTTAGGATGGTATTATAGTGGTAAAATGATGGTGATGCCAAGCGTTGCTGTAAACAATAATGATAGTAATAACAATGTTATTGAAGACGAGGAAGAGAAAAGTTCTTTATTAGCAAATGATAGTGCTAATAATGGTATTACTGGAACCAATAATAATAATAATGTTACGACTACTAATAGTAATGTTGAAGAATTTAAAAAATGGTTAACATTTGCAAAACAATTGTTGAAACAGGTAAGTAAATTTTTCAATTATTTCCCTGGTAAAATTGTGAAAATGTTCCCCTGTCTAACCGATAACTCTTTTATTTATATAATATGCTACACTCCACAGAAAAATTTTGTCGCCTATGTTAGTATGAATTGGATGATGAACTTTAATGTTACTTTATCTAGATCATTTTTTATATTTTTAGATAAGGAGGTTATGAAACAGTAAGTGTATCAAAAAAACCCTTTAGTATTATAGTATTAGTGAATATTTTTTCTAACAACATCATCATTGTTTCAAACGATACACTTCGTACAGTCGAATGCCATTTTTTTATTACGTATCAATTACTACGTTGTGTTTGTATTTACCAAAATTTGGTATTCAAATGATGACACCATTTGCAAATAAATATGGACTATATGATTTTATAAAACGTGTCAATGAAGCCTTAATGGCAGTAAATTTACTTGCGTTACTAGTTGGATTTGAGAGTCATATGTTATGGGGATTATTAGTTGTAATACAAATGGTTTTATTTGCCAGTTGGGGATTTTATGATTTAATTATGGCTGATGTAATTGATGGAGATAGGGTTAAAAACAAACGAAAAGAATCGGTTTCGACATCTGTTCATGGTGTTCAAGCATTGATTGTTAAACCAAGTCAATCATTAGCACCAATGTTAGGTGTATGGTTATTAAGTAGAAATGGATTACATGATAATAAAAATGTTGAAAAAAATAATAATGAGGAGGAATATAGCATAGAATCAAATACTAAATTGCAACATGCAATATTTTTGTTAATGTTTGGCGTTCCATTGATATGTACAATATGTCAATATTTTATTTGGAGACAATATGATTTAAAAGGCGATAAATTGTTGAAGATTAAAGAATCATTAAGTAAGCAAAATAAGAAAGTTGATGATGTTGAGATGAATGTTTCGCGTAGCAGTGGTGGTAATGATAGTGGTGGTGAGACATTATAAAATTAGAATAATATCTCTCTTGAATTATTTTAATTAAATAAACTCACTCCTCCTCTTATTTTCAAATGGATTGATTTCTTTCAATTGTTTCCTACTCATTCTAACAGTAACAGGTTTATTTGTGCTATTTATAGTCAAACTTCTACGAAGCAAGGCTCCCATTTTCGCTTCGTATTTTTGCCTTTGCTCCCGTAGCCTTCTATCATATTCAATGCTACTTTGATGCAATGTCATTTCTAAATTTGCTAATTGTTCACTTTGTGCTTGGATTTTCATATTTTTTTGATTCATTTCCACTTCAAATTTTCCACGATCACGTTTCAATTTCGCCATACGTGAACAGCAACGGCGAAGCAATGCTCGTGCTTCGCCTTCCTCTAGATCATCTAATGCTTCATAAATATCTGCTAATCCTACTTTCGGATCATTAGTCATTGTATTTTGTAAATCATTTACCGCAGCAGTTTCAACCTCTACTTCCACTTCCAACGCTTCTAAGTGATTTTCAAGTAATTCGCTATCCAAATTACTGGTATTTTGTTGATTACCATCTTTTGACGAATCATTATTGTTGTAATTCGATACACTATTGCGCAATGCCAATTCTGCTTGTTCTTTTTCATTGTTTAATACTCGTAGACGTGCAGTTTTATTCATTAAAAATTCTTTATCTTCATTTCGTTGGACAAATTTATCAGTCACATCTTCCAACCACGCGGCTGTCAATTGTGCGGACGAAGAGGACACTTCTATTCGCGATCGTTGCGATGCTATGTTGCTATTTTCATCATCATTTTCATTATTTGTTGGTGCAACATTTTCCTTACCACTTTCCATGCGACTAATATTCATCATACTATTATTAACAGCAGCGAAACTTTCCTCTCCAATCATTATTGTCACCTCATCATCATCATCTTCATCACTAGTACTCTTTTTCATTAAGCCGGTGGAAACAAATTTAATACTTTTTTTAACATTGTTACCATCACTTTTTAATTTCTCCTCACTTGATATTTTTTTGCTATCTTCATCTTCTTTTTCTTCGACTTCTATATCTTGCACTATAATATCGTTTTGACTCTTTACTACAAATTCATCATGAGTTGTTTGAACACCAATGTCTTGTGATTCAGTTGCATCATCATTATTATTATCATTTTTACTAATAGTAAATGACGTTTGGACACCTATGTCATCCATTTCCTCTGAGATTGCCATTAATTTATTTGGAACATTATTGTTCATCATGATCGGATCAATATTTTTTGATGACTCCTTCGCCGCAATCGCCTTTTCCATCCTTTTCAACTTCGCTTTTAATGAAATTATTTCTTCTTTCAAATTCTTTTTATCTTTGTAAAATTTTGTTGCCTTCTTTTGCAATTCGGCCATTTGCCTAATTTTCTCCGCAAAAATAACTTCATCGCGTTCCAAATCTTTCCTGGCATCAATTAATGCTTGTTCTACTTGATTCCGTTCCCGTCTAGCACCATGTAGCTCCGTTTCCAAGCTTTGCACTTTGTCTTGTAAAAAAGACACTCGCGCTTCACTTGATACTAAATCATTTTTCACATTCATCATTTCATCTTGGCATTTTTGTAATTCTAATTGTATTTGTATTTTTTCTTGTTCATTTAAAACAATCATTTCACTCATCTTATTATTTTCTTCTTTCAAACCATTTAAATTGGATTGTTCTCCCATTTCTGGTTGATTTCCTAAATCGAGATCTTGTACCATAATTTCTTCTTCGTCATTTTCCTCATTTAAATCACCTTCCTCTGTTAAACTATCTTCATCACTTACTTCAGGCAATTCCGGTTCCACATTGACCTTGGCCTTATTTTTTATATTACGTGCTCTGTTGGCATATTTTAATACATTTAATGTTTCTTCCAAAGAATTTAATGCCGGGGTAACACATGCTATCATTAAAGTTTGGCTATTTCCACCAAGCGAATCTTGCAAGAGACGAGTCAATTTGGACTCCCTATATGGTACATGATGTCTACGTCTATTTTTTCGCGGATCCCCAAGTGCACTTATAACGTTCCCTAATGCAAGTAAACCTTGATTAATACGTACACTTTCTTGAAAGCGATTGCCAACTGCACCAGTGCGTTTTTGCCTTTCGGATCCAGCTAAATCGACAATATGCAACTTTGCACATCGATATCCAGGGCGTTTACTGGACATTTCATCATCGATTCTATTGTTATTACTATTATTATTACCACCATGATTATTGAATCTTCCACGGCGTTTTTTCTTCCTATTTTTCCTTTTTAATTTATTTCGTTGTATTTCCTCTTCTGTTAAATCATATTCTTGTTCCAACATCAATGTTATAAGGGCATGAGAGCGTGAGGAACGATCATTCATCAATGTTTTACCTGTTGTACGCAAAATACAACCACGATTGACATGTTTCAATAAATCCGTCTCAGACTTTAATACAATGGGTTTTAAACCGGAAATGCGTATACCACCTTTCCCATCATCTCGAACAGCAACACGCTTTGGACCAACATCTGGCCGTAGCAAATCTCGAACTTTTTCTTTATGTATTTCAATAAATGTCATACGTACAGTAAATTTCAATTTACGACCATTATGATTCACATGTTGATGATTGTTGGTTATTTTATCAAATAAACGTTTTGCTACACGTGGTAATATACCTGCAGTTGGATCATTTATATTCAAAACATTGTCACTGTAATTAATGTTAGGATCATTATTATTCTCCTCTACGAAACTGTTACTTATACTATCATCTTCATAAACATGGTGATGATTATGGTTTAAACGATGATTACTTCTGCTACTTCTTGTCTCGGGTAAGCTCGATGAGCCCATGGTATATGTTTTCCCACTACCAGTCTGCCCATATGCAAATATAGTCGCATTATATCCATGAAAACAACCATCAACCAATGAAGCTACATGACACCTATCGTAAACATCCTGCTGGCTGGACTGTGGTCCCAAAACATAGTCATATGTAAAACGACGTTGTTTCGGCTCACGTCCAATAATAACTTCATTATGCTCTTCATCATCAAGGACACAACTAACAGTATTTTCTAACATTTCACGTTTAATCAATGGACGGATACGCAATGCTACGCGAACTTTCACAGTTTTTGTATTAGGATCTTCAAATAAATCATTTGTGGAATCATCGTTACGAAGTATTGAAGTATTGTTATTATTATTATTCAACGACGTTCGTACAATGTTATTCATATTTGCTGTACCAGGTGATCTTTCTTCCCTTATTAAATGTTGTTGTTGTTGCCTTTGAAATTTTTCTACTTCTTGCTGGAGAACAGACTGCTCTAACATTTCGTGTTCTTGTTGCAAACTAGTAACGCTGATACGACGTTCTATTTCATCAACTTTTTTTTGCACTATACCCCCATCTCTCCATCTTTGTGCAGTTGGTGGTGGTGGTGGTAATTCTTCGACGGATAACATTTGTTGTAAATTATCAGTTGATTGTATAGTATTTGATTTTTTCATTTTATATTATATATTATTGTATATATTATAATTTGGCTTTTTTTTTTTTGATATACAATATTCAAATTTGTTTTAAAACAATTATTATTTCTATATCTAGCTATATCTAGATACCTACTATATTCCTCTATATTTTTTATTTTTGATAAAACAAGCAACCTTTCTCTCTCGATGTCAATATATTGTTTATGTTCATTTCATTCATAGAAGAAGTGTTTTCAATATTTTTTAAAGTATATATATTAACACTATACAGTATTAGTAATAATATAAATTGCCAATAGTGCCAATTCAAACCGTTTTCAGATTTTTTTGAAAAATTTTTTTTTGGCTTTGATTGATTGCTATGAGTATTGTGCTATTCTAATATCCCTTTCAAGTATAAATTATGTGTCATTTGATAGAGTGAAATGGAGAATGTGTTTTGAAGTTTTGAAACAACATGTAGGTAACTACAGAAAACATATAGGGAAAAAATGTAAAAAGATTATCTTTAAACACAGATGTATCAGCATTCCACATTGGCGACACAGCATTCCTGGATTGCCAGGTTGCACCACCAACCACCACCTCGTTTTTGTTTTTATCTTACGTATTATACTGTAGTTGCACTTAGTCGAGCTTGCTCGACGCTTCTTGAGTTGCACTTGCCAGGCTTGCCTGGCTTGCATATTATTGCATAATAATACTACTATTTATTATTATTATTATCTGCAAGGCACCAACATCAACATAAACATATATATATATATATATATATATTAGTACTGAAAAACTTATTTATGAAAGGATATAAATTATAAGCAAAAGTAAATACTTCAACGTCTTCAATAAAATTAAAAGATCATTAATATCCAAAATTATTACACATTGAAAGGACAAACAAACTCAAAATGCCGCATATATTAACTTTACTTACTTTTGCAATGTTTTATTTTAATTCGCAATTGTGTTTTGCATCTGAGACGGATATGGGTATAATACCTTGCAAAGCACGTAGTGGCGACCCCAAAATAGATGATAGCTTCAGTGCCACTGATATCATTCCCAAAAATCCTGATCTTGAAACGCCAGTTAACCCAGAAGATTACGTTCTTACAGGCGGACTAGGTACGTTGAAAAATTATTTTAAACAAATCCAAATTAAAAGTCTTGATAATAACATAACAACTAACGCGATTATTCTTACCCACAACATCTTTACATTCGTTAGGAGGTAAAATATGCTTGGTTACGGATTCTGGGTGGATGGGAAATCATTTTGGTGAGGCATGGTGGAGAGAATTCTGTGGTAATCTTGGTTACATTGGAGATTATTTAATTACTCCAGGTAGCACTGGACCATATGAGACAGGTTTTATAAACAGACAAGTCCCTTCCATATATGGGGGTTCAACGGGTGATAACATGCGTATTACGGGTCATATGGGGGGGTACTCCGTTGGTGAAACCAACAACGGTTTGGCAAATGATGACAATAATTATTACATACCTGGAAAAGAATATGAGGTTACAGTAAAAAGTGATATCAAAGGTGGTGTTGCTAGACAATTATATGCAAGTGCTGGGGAAATAATAGCATCAACAAGTACAGGATCATCTGGCGGAAAGGATGGTAAGTGCTTTAATGCAAATTTAATAACAACAGATAATGTTGTATTCACATGGAAGGCCCCACCCTCTGGGACTGGTGAAGTTTGGATGCGAGCAATTGTTGGTTCGGATAAAAATACCACGTTGGTTCGATTTCCAGATGACTGCGATGATCATGCCATTACACCAAGCAAAGACTTTGTCGAAAATAACAACCCTGGTACAAATAGAAAAATTTGTTATGCAAACTCTCCATCAAACTACACGTCAAGTGCACCCTTTGTATTTATTGGTTCGCGTTTATCGTTTATAAATGAAGGGTTTGTACCAAACCCAGAAGGAATTACCGGTGGTAAGCTCTCTCTCTTTCCTTCAAAGTTACAAATGTATCTCTAACATATCCTTCTCGTTACATATAAATAAAATATCTCTGTAGATGTGGAGGTAGACGGGGCATTACTAACTGGTATAATTGTCCCTGTTGCCTCTCTATTTTTTTATATTGGTATTATATGTTATCGAAAGAATAAAAAGAAGATATCCGAGGCTACAGAAAATGACGACGATGATGATGTAAAGGATGTAGATATCGAGCAGGATAACACAACAAATTTCACCAAAATCCACCCTGAAAGTCAACGACAACATATTATAAAAAGATCATGGATCCAAAGGGTAGCAAGGCGAGCTAATGAGTTTGGAAGACAAGTACCAGAAAATATACAAGTTGAAGAAGAAATTTACGATGATTTTGTTGATACATTTATGACAATAGTGTTATGGCTCTTGTTGATGGGAACATTACTTTTTACAATAATAGATGAATTTACAAACCCAATCAACATGGCTATTGCTTTTTGCAGCGAAGATCGGAGTCATTATTGTAACAAATATTATGATTATGAAGATTTAACAGATTGCGGTGGAGAAGCTGGAGATCGTATTGGCCAAGCAGACGGTTCTGCAAGGACGAGTATGTGTGGTATACGTAGTAATGGTGATCATATATTGAGCATTTTAACTAATTACGGTGCTCTGAGTGGTCTTGAAACGGCTATTTGTAGATATATTGCAAACGCCTGGAAAGGATTACGTCGGTAGCTGGCACGAGCTTGTTAAGAAGAGCAATTCTTTTACAAGAAGTAATCTTATTATTATTATATTATTTTTTTATTACTATTAATATTACTATTAATAAGATGCACTGTTGGTTACTATGTTATATGTAGGTAGCTAGAGCTATAGTAGTGTTAGGATCCATACCATCCTGAGCCGCAATCCGGCATTCCAGCATTAAACCAAGAATTCTCTCTGATTCAAACATTGTAAAATTGTATTTTAATAGATTTAAAGACTTTAACTTTAGAACGAAGTATACTTTTTTGTATCACACACTTCCTGTTTTAATTATTAATGTACACACACATATTTTAAATACGAACGCTTCTTTATCGGTACACGATTACACGATATATACGATCTACCACACTTTCTTACTGCGCTGTATGTTTTTAACATTAAATTGGATCTTTCATCTACATTTTGAGCATGTGGCGTTTTTTTAATTTTTAATCACTCCTCAACCGGGGTTTATCATTTTCAATGATTTAAATCACCATTACCTTTCCCTACATTTCTACCATTTTCATCAAAATGATTTGCTTTTCCACCTTTTGAACGTATAAGAGTAATGATCTCTTGTTTAATTGGACTATTACTCTTATATGCCAAGTCCAGGGGAGTGGCTCCTCCCCTGGACATCTTCTTATTAATGCTATTAAGAGACATATGAGATAGTAACAAATCAATCAACTCAGTATTTGTTCTGTTATATATTGCTGCCCAATGTAATGCATTGTCTCCATTACTACGTGCAATATTAGGATCAGCTTCACCTTGTTCAATTAAATATTTAACTACTTGGAAATGTTCGTTCCCTGCAGCTATCATTAAAGGTGTATGTTTACCACCACTACTATTTTTACCGACTTGGTTCACCATCTCTTTCAATGTCACGTTATTACTGCTACTACCATTCCCAACATGGCCTGCTGTGATCAATATTTTCACATGCTCCAAACATCCAAATTCACATGCACATACTAATGGCGTACCTTTTGGAGCTGCTTTCATATAAACATCAGTCAATGTGTTTGTATTAAGTGTTACACCATCTAGCAAGATGGAGAATAAATAATCAACAATGACTTTGGAGTTTGCTTTTGCTAATGGTGTATATTCACGACCACTACTATCTTTACCAACTTGATTCACGTATTCTTTCAATGTCTTATTATTATTACCATTACTACCATTCACATCCTTATGGCCTGTAATCAATAATTTAACATCCTCAAAACGTCCTTTTTCACATGCACAGACTAATGGCGTACCGCGTCGAAATTCTTCTTTATATACTTTATGTAAATCAGCACCATGCTCAATTAAATACATTTTGATGTCTGTATGGTTGTTTTTGATAGCTGCATATAAAGGTATATTATTATAACCGCCACTATCTTTATTCTGGTAATTAGTATTATTACACCAGGTAAATACATGTTACCAGGTAATAGGTTGGAGTTTTTCCGTTTTGTTATTTACCTCATTATAGGACAATTACGCTGAAATAGTATATGTAAAATTATACTTAATATAGGATTGGTGATGGAAATGTATGCCCTCAAAACCTTCAGATTGATTGTCAAAAAAAGCTCCTCCACGATCAGCCGGCTTTTATACTTATACAATACATGAATATTGATAGGAAAAGATGGATTTGAAGACTTGTTAAAAAAACGTAGCTCTATCGCTCTAACCAGGGCAGCTTTTTCCTGCTCTGGATAAACCGATAGACTTTGCACTTAAGCGAGTTTCCCATACTATTTATATGCTAAATAACCCATTGTATTCCAATGCTATTTTTTCGAAGCTACTTTTTTAAGGGTTCTGAAACAGATTTGAACAAATTAGTCCAAAAGCAATTAGCATTAAATAGCACTATAACAATTTTGGAAAAACTCCAACCTAATGTCATGCTCACAGACTTTTTTAACTTGCTCGCCAGGGCTCGATTGCTCGATACCGAATAAATAGCAGGGAAAAGAAATTTCAGTTCCAACACTAACACGAGGAACAAAATACCAGCACAAGCGATAGGCGATAGGTGAAATAGGCCCTTACTGCTTACTGTAATATATACTACCGTAGCTATCTATAGCTAGTATTGTACCAAGTAAGCGCGAGTGTCTTTTTTACAAGACAAAGTGCAAAGCTTGGAAACGGAGCTACATGGTGCTAGACGGGAACGGAATCAAGTAGAACAAGCATTAATTGATGCCAGGAAAGATTTGGAACGCGATGAAGTTATTTTTGCGGAGAAAATTAGGCAAATGGCCGAATTGCAAAAGAAGGCAACAAAATTTTACAAAGATAAAAAGAATTTGAAAGAAGAAATAATTTCATTAAAAGCGAAGTTGAAAAGGATGGAAAAGGCGATTGCGGCGAAGGAGTCATCAAAAAATATTGATCCGATCATGATGAACAATAATGTTCCAAATAAATTAATGGCAATCTCAGAGGAAATGGATGACATAGGTGTCCAAACGTCATTTACTATTAGTAAAAATGATAATAATAATGATGATGCAACTGAATCACAAGACATTGGTGTTCAAACAACTCATGATGAATTTGTAGTAAAGAGTCAAAACGATATTATAGTGCAAGATATAGAAGTCGAAGAAAAAGAAGATGAAGATAGCAAAAAAATATCAAGTGAGGAGAAATTAAAAAGTGATGGTAACAATGTTAAAAAAAGTATTAAATTTGTTTCCACCGGCTTAATGAAAAAGAGTACTAGTGATGAAGATGATGATGATGAGGTGACAATAATGATTGGAGAGGAAAGTTTCGCTGCTGTTAATAATAGTATGATGAATATTAGTCGCATGGAAAGTGGTAAGGAAAATGTTGCACCAACAAATAATGAAAATGATGATGAAAATAGCAACATAGCATCGCAACGATCGCGAATAGAAGTGTCCTCTTCGTCCGCACAATTGACAGCCGCGTGGTTGGAAGATGTGACTGATAAATTTGTCCAACGAAATGAAGATAAAGAATTTTTAATGAATAAAACTGCACGTCTACGAGTATTAAACAATGAAAAAGAACAAGCAGAATTGGCATTGCGCAATAGTGTATCGAATTACAACAATAATGATTCGTCAAAAGATGGTAATCAACAAAATACCAGTAATTTGGATAGCGAATTACTTGAAAATCACTTAGAAGCGTTGGAAGTGGAAGTAGAGGTTGAAACTGCTGCGGTAAATGATTTACAAAATACAATGACTAATGATCCGAAAGTAGGATTAGCAGATATTTATGAAGCATTAGATGATCTAGAGGAAGGCGAAGCACGAGCATTGCTTCGCCGTTGCTGTTCACGTATGGCGAAATTGAAACGTGATCGTGGAAAATTTGAAGTGGAAATGAATCAAAAAAATATGAAAATCCAAGCACAAAGTGAACAATTAGCAAATTTAGAAATGACATTGCATCAAAGTAGCATTGAATATGATAGAAGGCTACGGGAGCAAAGGCAAAAATACGAAGCGAAAATGGGAGCCTTGCTTCGTAGAAGTTTGACTATAAATAGCACAAATAAACCTGTTACTGTTAGAATGAGTAGGAAACAATTGAAAGAAATCAATCCATTTGAAAATAAGAGGAGGAGTGAGTTTATTTAATTAAAATAATTCAAGAGAGATATTATTCTAATTTTATAATGTCTCACCACCACTATCATTACCACCACTGCTACGCGAAACATTCATCTCAACATCATCAACTTTCTTATTTTGCTTACTTAATGATTCTTTAATCTTCAACAATTTATCGCCTTTTAAATCATATTGTCTCCAAATAAAATATTGACATATTGTACATATCAATGGAACGCCAAACATTAACAAAAATATTGCATGTTGCAATTTAGTATTTGATTCTATGCTATATTCCTCCTCATTATTATTTTTTTCAACATTTTTATTATCATGTAATCCATTTCTACTTAATAACCATACACCTAACATTGGTGCTAATGATTGACTTGGTTTAACAATCAATGCTTGAACACCATGAACAGATGTCGAAACCGATTCTTTTCGTTTGTTTTTAACCCTATCTCCATCAATTACATCAGCCATAATTAAATCATAAAATCCCCAACTGGCAAATAAAACCATTTGTATTACAACTAATAATCCCCATAACATATGACTCTCAAATCCAACTAGTAACGCAAGTAAATTTACTGCCATTAAGGCTTCATTGACACGTTTTATAAAATCATATAGTCCATATTTATTTGCAAATGGTGTCATCATTTGAATACCAAATTTTGGTAAATACAAACACAACGTAGTAATTGATACGTAATAAAAAAATGGCATTCGACTGTACGAAGTGTATCGTTTGAAACAATGATGATGTTGTTAGAAAAAATATTCACTAATACTATAATACTAAAGGGTTTTTTTGATACACTTACTGTTTCATAACCTCCTTATCTAAAAATATAAAAAATGATCTAGATAAAGTAACATTAAAGTTCATCATCCAATTCATACTAACATAGGCGACAAAATTTTTCTGTGGAGTGTAGCATATTATATAAATAAAAGAGTTATCGGTTAGACAGGGGAACATTTTCACAATTTTACCAGGGAAATAATTGAAAAATTTACTTACCTGTTTCAACAATTGTTTTGCAAATGTTAACCATTTTTTAAATTCTTCAACATTACTATTAGTAGTCGTAACATTATTATTATTATTGGTTCCAGTAATACCATTATTAGCACTATCATTTGCTAATAAAGAACTTTTCTCTTCCTCGTCTTCAATAACATTGTTATTACTATCATTATTGTTTACAGCAACGCTTGGCATCACCATCATTTTACCACTATAATACCATCCTAAACCTGCAATAAATGAAAATATCCAAGCAACAGCTCGAAAGGATGATAAATTATTTTCATCCCACGTATAATATGCAGTCATTGCAAGGGAGGATCCAGCAAATGAAAACCATGCACTGAAATTATTTAATTTATTACGCTCCGTGGATTCAACACATAAATCCGCTAATAATGCACATTTCACTAAAAGAACATACGTTAAAAAGCCATCATAACAAAACATACTAAATAAAAAATGTCCAAATGCTAGATAACTATCACCATCAGAACTCCATGGATACCAAGTCCACATAAAGAAGAAACACCATAATGGTCCACCATATTTAATGACAGGTAATCGTCTATTTGCTTTATTTGCTGTATGATCGATTAACCAGCCAAACGCTGGATCATTTACTGCATTCCATATTCCATACATAATGTGACCACTATAAAAAAATTTATTATTCAAACCAACAACCCGAGAAAAAAACATAACATTAAACATGCCAAATAAAGTTCCTAATATTCCA
>JACLAC010004426.1_pt1 | contig 13338 bp, 5 predicted proteins | sample 8027881 | NCBI WGS metagenome assembly JACLAC01 (sample SAMN15725517, study PRJNA655200) | protist metagenome | isolation source: fluorescence activated cell sorting (FACS) single amplified genomes of... | place: Spain: Blaines Bay Microbial Observatory, Mediterranean Sea | collected 2016-01-19 | reverse complement strand
GGCTGCCCTGTACTCCTGATACGCGGCTACAGATTTCCGCTTGAAGGGCTTGTCGAACGCAACGCTCATTTTCCGCACCAGGTGGTGCAGACGAAAGAGCTTAACGACGTCGTCGGTCCAGTAGCCCAAGCAGCACAAGAGAAACTTGTAAATCTTCCAAGCAACAAGCCCACAAGCAGTGCGCCCAACCCTCGTAGTCGCGTGCCCAACACCTGCATAACACAGGATGTCTCCTAAGATAGGTATCCCGATTTCAGCGGCCTCCATCTGGCATAGACCGATGTAGCTTGGCATGGCATTGCGTTGCCGAACAAGCCACCGGTCGTTTTCTTCCTTTGTCCGCTCTTGAAACACAGAGAAAAGGTATTTTTTCTGATTACACAGCCAGTGTCCACTATGCAGTCCCTTCTTGACCTCCTTCACTTCCCACCCATCGGGGCTAAGCTCGAAGGAGACGTCAATATTTGCCTTTTCTCGATCCTCTTGGTAAATCTCGTAACCCCCATCTTCTCCTACGCCTGGGATACCGACCAGAACATACGAGCTGTACTCTAGTAGACCCTTTCTTACGACAGCACTAGCTCCACAGTGGCACAAGGCTTCAGGGAAGCCGCCGCTTTTAAGCTCCGTCGACGCACCAGGGTTGCCAGTAGTGAACACGACAACAATCTTATCAATCGAGAGCTGCTTGAGATCGTGCACTAAGTGCTGCAAGCGGCGCCCTTGTGTATCAGTAGTGTCGCTGCTGTAAGAGTACGGTCTGGCATACTGAATTTGCCCCGATTCTCTGTATATCACACACAGGTGAAATGCGTTTTTCGCAATGTGCATGCCGTTAAACGCAGTCCAAACCTTGGCCGCGTAGCCTGGCAGTGAAAAGTACAACCCCGCCTCCATATTGGCGCAAGAGGAGTGCGAACCATGGGAAACTATTCGAAACCAAGAGCCATCGTGCGCCTCTGCCTCTGCCTCTGCCTCTGCCTCTGCCTCTGTCTTTAGCTCTAACGATGAGGATACATCCTCTTTTACGGTTCCATCTACTTCTACTTTCGAGTTGCTATTTCTACCGCTATTTGTTCGAGGAGAGAGAATGCTGGTACCCTCCATATCGTGCTGCACGCTCTGAGGTGGCCGTTGTCCGGGAGACTGCTGCCGCTGTACTTGAGCAGGATCTGGTGTCTGCGCCACCGAATCCGCGCGTACCCAGCCGTCGAGATGAGAAACTAACTGTATCCAGGATACTGATTCGTTATCACCAGTGCCTTTAACTAGAACTGTCACTGCAGCTAAATCGCTGCAAACTTCCACAACTTCACCATTCTTCAACGTATCAACAACTCGAGGCACATCGTCGCTGTTGTCGTTACTGTACGGCTCGGAATACACACATAGCGATGTTGATACGACCTTGAAGCGAAGGTACAGTGAGCTCAGGTGACCACAGGACTCCTCCGCACTATATCCCACCTCATTCCTCTTCGTCATCAGTGGCACGCTCCTGTCAAGAAATCCTAGAAACCATGACGAAAGTTCGGAGAACATCAAGTCCGGATTAAGCACTGTGAAGTACTTGAAGAAGTGAAAATAAGAGCTTTTCGGCACACGCTTATCTCCGATGTCAATGTTTCCGGGGATACCAGGTATCAGCACGTCGGCGATTTCGTATATTACGGGCATGATAATGAGGTAAGCGATGATAGACGAGTACATTGCCAGGGCAGAGTCATATCCTTCGTAGCCAGGAGTTTCATCACATGTTGGCGAGCTGTTGTGTATCCCACCCACTTCTGCAAACCGACCGAAGTCAACCATTGTCATCAGTACCTGCATCATTGAGCCAAAGTAGTTCATACCGCTGAGTCCTCGCATAAGCCCACCAAAGCATAAGGTGGCAAAGTATTGCAATTTACCATCACTTGTTTTAACTATGCTAGTGCCTTGGCTTCGATAGGACCAGCTTCTGTATGAAGGCTGTGTGACGCCCTTGATAAAGACATCAATAAGAGGATTGAATGTTACCACACGAAACACTTCGAAATTGCTCTCAATGATAACAATGCAAATGCCAAGTATCACCAAGTAGCTAAACAAAGCTATGGGCGCTGAGGCTCCAGTACAATCGAAGGAAACATACAAGAAGTCAAACTGAATGGCAGAAAAAACATCGAATATCAATTTAAAAGGGTAAAAAATGTAACCGATTGCAGGTGCACTCAAGTACTGTGATAGCTTTGTAAGAGCTTCCTCAATTTGCTGCACAAAGGGAACTTTCAAACCCATTCCTTTCCAAATAATCATGGATTTGAAGAATGCACTCCCGAGAATGAGGGCAAATTTCAAAGGAACTATAAAAACTATACTACACAGGGCAAACACAAAGAATAACCAAGTTTTCAGTAGTTGTCCTGACAAAGATCTGATTTTCTCTGCCTCGGCTAGCAAGCTATAATAGTGCAGTCTTGTCGCCACCTCATGAGCTTCTTTTACTAGGCTATTAATAACTCTCTCTTGTCGCAAGAACGCCACTCTGTGGTAGCGGCCTCTGATGAGATACTCTACCGCAAGACACAAAACAAGAACCAACATGAAAATGCTGGTAATAAATTGCGAGCTGAAGCTAAATGCAATATCTAGAAGTGCAATGGGGGTAGGCGCTAAAGATGGTTGTGGTGTCCGAATATACATCACCTCGACATTGTGCTCATCATAAACATCTGCAACAGTTATAACAGCAGAAACGTCTTGATTATCAAAAACAACATCCAAGGAAGCATCCAAACTATTTACAAATGAATCCGATGTAATAATACCCACGACATCATTGTATGCATTCTCAACAGTAATAGGTTCGCCATTTGGCAAAGGTATCAAAGTATAATAATCTATGACAATCCCGTCGTCTGCAGCGAGACCACGAAGTTTTCTTATGGGCAAAATATCAATGATGCTTACGATTATAACCTTGTCGGCAGAAATTTCCAAAGTTGTAGCTACCACGACTTTAAAAGCAAACACTGCATTGGTGTCACTCGCAAAATCAGCAGCACTAAGAGCTGTATCGAAGTTTTGCTTCCATGAAAACTTCGCTTCCACTTGCAAAGATAAACTTGGCGCGCTTGACGGAGAAGCGCTGGGCTGTTCAGAAGGTTGACTTGAAGGCTGATCGGTAGGTTGGCTCGAAGGTTGACTTGAAGGCTGATCGGTAGGTTGGCTCGAAGGCTGACCAGACGGCTTTCCTGTCGGCTGCCCTGTAGGAGCTGTAGGATATTCGAAGCATGACGTCCAAGGGCCTTGGCCAGGACCGGAGGTCTTGCCAGTACTGCACTGAAGGCCGCATGATGTGAATGGGCTGCCAGGACAGCATGTAGTGCCCTGGCCAGAGCCTCTCGCAAACATGTATACTCTGTCGTAATATGAATTACGATAGCACGACCCACAGCCAAATCCACCACAACAACATCCGCAGTTGCAGCAATTGGTGCAGTAATAGCCTTCGGGAACCGTCCAGCCAGTGTAGTCATCTGCAACAGAGGAACCCGTGCACATACTGTTGCCGACCCCATTCTTGTGTGTTCCGTATTCGCATGGCTCGCATGTTGAACCACTCAAGCCGTAGCCTTCTGCACAATCTGCGTGAGCGTGTGGAATGTGTGAAATGAACCCACATAGCAGCACTAGATAAACAAGAAGAAGGCGCATCGTTAATGCAACGAATTGCTAAAACTTCAGAATTGAGAAGGGATAAACGGATAAACCATTTTTTTTAGAGTGGTGTGAGGGATCCCATGAGACCGGCGTCCTACGATAGATAAAAGACTAGTAGGTCCCATTCTCGCCCTCCCACAATGGAACCTTCGATCCTCTATAACGAGCTAACCTTAACCCTAGCATCATGGACGACGATCTTCACCCTAGTCTGCGCAATGTAGTCGAGCAGGAGTCTCTTAACTGGGTCTTCGTTGGCGGTAAAGGTGGCGTCGGAAAGACTACAACTTCCTGTTGCCTCTCCGTGCAGCTTGCCAAGGTGCGTCCCAATGTGCTCATTGTCAGCACGGACCCTGCCCACAACCTCAGTGATGCATTCGGTCAGAAGTTTGGACGTGAACCCATTAAGGTCAATGGCTACGACAACTTGTTCTGTATGGAGGTAGACTCGAGTGGAGACTCCGAGTGGGAGGTGCATGAGGCACAGATGGCCACCCAGGGTGTGGACCCCGATGGCCTGCAGTCCGGTATGGGCAGCATCATGAAGGACCTCATGACTTCTGTGCCTGGCATCGACGAAGCCATGGCCTTCGCGGAGCTCATGAAGATGGTGCAGGAAATGAACTACAGCACCATTGTCTTCGACACGGCCCCTACTGGGCACACGCTGCGTCTTCTTTCTTTCCCCAAGACCATGGAGTCCGCCATCGGCAAATTGCTGGACCTCAAGAACCGCTTTGCAGGCATGCTAAACACAGTGACGTCAATGATGGGTTCAGGCGGTGCCGAGCACGTGGAGCAGATGATTGCCAAGCTGGAGCAGTTGAAGGGCCTCATTGACCAGGTGCACAACCAGATCAGAAACCCCGAGAAGACCACCTTCGTGTGTGTGTGTATCCCTGAGTTCCTCTCCATCTACGAGACCGAGAGACTGGTGCAGGAGTTGAGTAAGAGCGAGATTGACACTCACAACGTGGTTGTCAACCAAGTCTTGTTCCCTGACAAAGATGCTGAAGATTTAGTAGATTGGTATAAGACTGCCAAGGGGAAGCTACCCTTGGAGGCACAAGACCTCATTGGCAAGACCATCGCTCGTAAGCGCATGCAAGATCGTTACATATCACAGATCTTCGAGTTGTACGAGGATTTCCACGTTACACTCATGCCTTTGTTGGATAACGAGGTCAGAGGCAGCGCAGCGTTAGAGTCGTTTAGCAAACTTTTGCTTTGTCCTGACGAGGATTAAGCTTGTGGTGGACAATTGTAACTCATTTGGAATTCGCTTACACGTACTAATCTATTTATTATATTTTCTGAAACTTTTCTCTATATACATTCTTACAGCCTTTCTTCGAATTCTCTCCAAAACCTACCCCCTCCCTTCCTCCCCCAAGCTAGATATTGGTATTCAATGCAGGGTTCGCAGCAGCCAGCTTCGCGAGGAGCTTCTCCATGATTTTGTCGCTGTGTGAGTCCAATATTCGATCCAGATCTACTGTGCCGATAGAGCTGTCGAGTGCAGAGGCGGATAAGGTGGCAGTGGTGCCGGTCGCACTTGTGCCGCCATTGAAACCACTGTCACTGCCACTATCTGCAGCACCACCTCCAGAGGAGGACATCACTTCTTGCTCCGCTATAGACAATGGGGCAGCTTTTGTGGGAAATGCAAACGGGGTTTCTGCAAAAGATTGCCTGTAATCAGACAGTATCGAGTCAGTTACTCCCAATGCAGCTTCGGCGTCTTGCACACGCATCCAAGTGCCTTGGCCATGACTAAGCCTGAGCTGTTGCTGTGAAATGCTACTGTGCGTCTGACTGGCGCTGGAGAAGGATGAGCTCACATCTACGAGCCCTCCACGCAGTCCCAGCAATTCTGAGTATGAGCGCATCGCCGCTTCTTTGGCCTTGTTCAGGTCTGCAAGAATGCTAGCGTGTTGATCCAGCTTAATCTTCAGTGCTGCCTGTGATGACAACGGCTGGCCCGAGGTCAAAGCGCGCTGAGGGCTGTGCGCTTCTTTAAGCTGCTGCACTGAGGACTCCTGCTCCTCGCGATCACTACCGACGTCATCGTCATCTTCTGCCTGTTGCGCCTCAAGCACTTCAGGCGGCAGCTTCTCTGTATCTTTGCTGTTTTCCATGCCATTTTCTTGAGTCCCTCTGAACTCAGTGTGGGATATGGCTGCCTCGGCTTCGGAAGGTATGACATCTCCATCCCAAGGAACCAGCACGGAGATCTCCGTTGCTGCGGTTGTGATGCCGTTATCGGTATCGTCATCGTTGTCGTTTAAAGAAGAAGTAGTTGATTCAGGCTTGGACTCAGGCTCAGGCTCAAGTGCCTCCATTTTGTCGTCTTTGGGTTTTTCTACGACTGCAGTTGCAGCTGCTTCTGTGTCTGAAAGGCAATCCTTGACTTTCTTGCCGTTATCGCCGTCATGCAGTGAAAGTGGCGATATTTCAATACCACTGCTGAGTGAAAAGTCCAGGCTTCCTGTTCCGACAGGCTGGTCGACATCTTCTTCTGTGCCGTGAGCTGTCTTCCCTGCTTCTTGCTCTTGCTCTTGCTCTTGCTCTTGCTCTTGCTCTTGCTCTTGCTCTTGCTCTTGCGCTTGCTCTAGCTCTTGCTCTTGCAATGCGTCGGGAGCACTCGAAATTTCGTCATTAGTGACCGTCGAAGCAATAGAGCAGTCGTCTTCGTCGTCGTCGCCATTATCACTGCAACTGCCTGCTGCATAGGCGTCAGCACTAGCAGTCATGGAGAAGTTGAACGCCTTTTGTTGAGGCTGATCTGGCTTCTGCTGCTGTTGCTGATTTGATTTTGCAGCCGATTCCTCCTTTTCTTCTCTTTTTCTTTGGATAATGGAATGCATGTGGTCGATGCTGGCATTGAACTTGAAACCCTGCATTCTAGGAGGTGATGGGGGCATGACAGGGGCAGGAGCGTTGGCAGCGTCTACAGTGGGGCTAATACTGTCTTCATCTGTAGAAGCGGAAGTATCGCCAGATTTGCTCTTGCCCTTGGTTGCTCCCATTGTACCTTCGTACAAGCCCATGCCATGCAACTGGTGCTTCATGTTTGCCAGAACAGCGGAAGTTTCTCGACGCTTCGTCTCGAGAGAGGTGCCAGGTTTTTTGGCTGCGTTAGCAACGGCAGAAAAAGCAGCATTGGCCGCAGAGGATGAGGCGTCTGTATCTGTCTCTGTTCCTGTAGCTGCAGCAGTGTTTGTGGCTAAGGTGGCTTTGGAGCCTTTTGCACTGTCAATAGAATCCGATACCTTACCTGCACTTTCTTCAAGCTTTTCTGCAAGAAAGAAAGCAGTGGAAAGCGACTTTGACATGAGGTGTGCATCGTCGTTGACACCGCCGTTTAAAGACTCATTCATCGCTGTAACAGCATTCACAGATGCATCACCAGAATGAAAATTACCAGCACTGCCATTTGCTTTGTACAGTTGAGCGCGATCAGGGAGCACAGACTTATCAAGGGCAGACTCGTTTTTCAACTTTGCTTCCAACCAGGACTCCAAATCCTGCGCTGTCTGCTCCAATTTGTCCAGAGCTTCTTGTGTCTTCTCTTCCTCTCCACGCGCCTCAAGATCCAGAAGGGCTGATGCTCGTAAGGATTCCCTAAGGTAATCATGAGAGCCTTCGTCTTTGCCTCTAGCATAGGCTTTGTCTCTTTGGCCAACATCCGGACTGTTGGGCTCCTTGCTCGCATCAGGAGTAGGAGTAGGAGAGGGCGTGCCGACACGCTCACTGCTGAACAGCGCCTCGCCGTCATCATCGTCATCATCGTCAGATACATCGCTGTCTGAGCCACACATAACAGCATCGTCGGCCTCGAGAGTGCTCACCATGATAGAAGAGCCTGCAGCCCCTAGTATAGGCGTGTGTGGCGTTGAAGGGAGGTTCGCTCCTTCTGCCTCTTCTGCCCCTGGGATGACTAAACCACTTGCACTGAACGACAGATTCACCTGACTGGGATCCAGCACATTTGTGAATTCCATCGGCGTTTGTTGCAGCTGCTTCTCTTTCTGCTTCCCGAGTAAGCGTTCGTTCCATTTTGTTCCTGCGCCTTCTTTAACCGCAGCTGGTGGTACCGGTGGTTGGATTGGAATCACTGTACCAGAGTCGTTTTCATGTGAAGGCGCTAGTGGTACTGGCGCTACTGGTGCGTTGCGATTTCCACTCTTGTCGCCCTGATCCCCCGCCACTTGAAGCATCTTCAGGTGCTCTCTCTCTTGCGCCTTACGTAAATTACTTTCAGACCTCCGAAGAATGGACGCTTGCTTCTGCACAGCTTCTCCGTAGAGCTCCACTAGCCGATCCTGCATGGCGTGTACTAGGCTGTCTGACAACTTCCAAACCATGATGCAGCCATCGCCGCCAATACTGACCAGATGCCTCCCATCTAGACTGAAGCGCACTCCTGTGACAACTTCGCTGTGTCCTGTTACTTGCACCAGAAGTTCCCCGCTGAAGAAATCGAAGACATTGAGAGTTTTGTCGAAGGCAGAGCAGGCTACAAACATGCCAGATGGATCCACGTCTGCTTTGTAGAGTTCTTGTGCAATGGCAGGGCTCTTGTACGTCCGCATATGTCTCCCAGAATTAATATTCCAGACATTTAAACGTTTGTCTTGACCACTAGTGATGGCGAATTTATTCGTTGGTTCCAGTGCCAGACCATTGACAGTGCCGTGCGGAGTCTGCACAGATTTCACTCGTTGGATGGTGGTACCAGTCACTGAGGAAAACACCATAGTTTTATCACCACCACATGAAAGCAGGCGCTTGCCATCTGCAGTGAATTTCAATGTAGTGATGGATGAGGAGTGATTGTCTAGCGTGCTCACTGGATTGTAGCTTCTCCCAACATCGTAAATATGCACTAAACGGTCCCGCCCAGCTGAAGCCAGGAGTGTCAAAGGTGAGTTTGCACCTTGAACGTTCTCGCTGTAAGAAAAATCCACTACCCAGCTGCCACCCTCGGCTTGTCTCCGAGGTGGCGAGTAATGCAATGCCAATATCTCCGCTGCATGTGATTTCACATTATGGATTAACTTCATTGTTTGTAAGTCGTAGACACGCAAGTGGCCACGCTTGTCACCACATGCTAGTTGTGTGCCGCAGGGGTGAATAGCCATAGCTCTCGGCGCCAGCATCTCTGCAGGGCGGTGAGGCAGCTCTGTATTCGGCACTCCATGGCTGAGGTCCACATGCTGTCCATCCGTCGCAGATGCAAGCTCTTTACTGATGGTATTACCCTCCAAAGAGTTTGCATTGCTACCAATACCAGCTCCAGCATTCGCGTTTTTTTCGCCTTTTTCGCCTCTAAGCGGAGTGTTGGGGTTGCTGCTCGTGCTAGTGCAATCATGACTGACACTGACACTATCGTCCAAATCAATGGCATGCAGCATTTCCCGACTATACTGAGACTTAAAGACCGAAGAGCGCTGATGTGCAGGGTCTAAATTCCACATGCGAATAGTTCCATCTGCTGAGCATGTAGCAAAGGTACCTGGCGGTAGCTTTCTCCCTCCAGTGCCACTGACGTCATTTCCGTTGCTATCAGCAGCATTCAAGCCTGGTCGCTGGCTACGCGAGTCCTGTCGCCTGTCTACGAAGCCAATATCCCACACACAAGCACGGTGAAAGGAGAAGGAGCGATACTGTGCCACAGCGCTGATGTCTGATATGTCCCATACGAGCAGGCTTCTGTCGGCATAAATAGCAGCAAGCTTTGGGGCGGGGTCAGACGCAGAGCCTCTCACTTTACACATGGCGTAGCATGCAGGGTATTCCAATTCACTTGCTTGCTTATGGAGCGGTGCGGGCAAGGGAAGCGTCGCTGTGTACGTCAACTTCTGAGGGGTAAAAGCACGAATAATCCCCTCGGCACAGCCTACTAGTAAGAAGCCAGAACCTTGTGAAAATAGAGACAGAGTGTATGCAGTACTCTCCAAGTTGATCCAAGTGTCAATAGTACGGGAAGAGTGAAATGCACACAGAGTGCCACAAGCAGTGCATGTGTATATGGTCTCATTCAGAGTACTCCCAGTGCCGCAAACAACGTCCATGAAATTCGCTCGTTGTAATTCGGGGGTGATCATCGCCGGTCGACCTACCAAACCTACCAAATCCCCACTGTCGGCACTGGCATCATACTGCAAGGACCAGAACTTGAGATGCCTGTCACCGCACGTCACGAAGTACGTGCCTGACTCGTGGTAGTCTACCGCGTTGACTTTGTTGCCAATTTTGTTTATGAAGAGTGGCTTTGTACTAGCAGGCTCCGTCGCGAGGTCGCGTTGGTCCTTCTCGTTACTAGTATCCTTCTCATCCCGAGAGTGTAAAATATCTTCGTCCTGCCAGTCCCAGAACTGCATAGTCTTGTCGTGCTTGAAACCACAGCTGACCAAATACCTCCCATTGGGTGAGAAGGAGACACAACCAACACCATGCTTGTGTCCGGCTAACCTCGTGAGCATCCTGCCATTCTCAATACTGAAGACACAGACACAGGGCTGGTGGCCGCGCTCACCTACGGCTAAATACCTGCCACAAGCCGAGACTACAGCACACGACACACTCTTGACTGCAGTGAAGAAGCCCAATTGCTTGTTGGATTGCGGATGATACCTCACCACCACGCACCCAGCAGAGTAGTACACATCTCCATTGGCAGAACTGGTCAGAGAGGCGCCACTCAGCGCTGTGAGCCCCAAAATTCGCTCCAACGTTAAAATGGACGAAGCTATCATCCGCGATGGAACACTTTAACTGCTGAAAGACCTCTCTGTCTGAGAGAGCCACCGCGATGTTGAAAAGATTATATTACATACACACGTACGTACCATGGCGCCGGCGCGGCGTACCCTTTTAGTTAGAATCTTAGATAGCTGCTCAGCAGGAGCAGCAGGCAGCAGGAGTATCCCTAGTGCATTTATCTCTGCCCAGTTTAAGCTCTAAATGCCATTTCTAGTCGGTGTGGTGGAAGGGTGCGAGCCCATTCCCAACAAAAGCAATCTGAAGAAGGCCAGGATCGACGTGGGCAGTGGAGGCGAACCTCTTACTATAGTCACGAATGCACCCAATATCAGAGAAGGCACTCGCACTGTCGTGGCCATGGTCGGTACGGAAATCGAGGGGGTGGATGGGACCACCGTGACTATCTCCAAGACCGCAGTAGGCGGCGTCATGTCAGAAGGTATGGTCTGCGACAGTGTTATGCTCGGCTGGAGTGGCGGTGCAGCTGGCATCTGTGTGCAGATACCTTCGTCATTTGCACCAGGATCGGCCGCACCTAGTCAGAAACCAAGGATGGATGGCGGTACTTCTGTTGTCAGTGAGGAGCCTCAGAAGAGTGATAAAGAGCTCAAGGTGGAGGAAAAGCTTCGGAAGAAGGCAGAGCTAGCTGCCCGCCGTGAAGAATTGAAAGCCAAAAAAGCTGCGAAAAAGGCTGCAGGTGAAGCAGAGGAAGCGGCAGCGGCCGATGTAGAAGAAAGGGGAGCAGTTGAGAACGAGGAGGTGTCCGCAGAGAAGAGTTAGTGACAAATAAGAGAAAGCTTTTCTGCCTGTATTGCTATTTACGAATCAAACACACAACTGTACAAGCCTTCTAACCCCAACTCACCCAACCAATTCCCACAAAGCCAAAGCTATGGGCGGTGGACCACATGACTCTGCCTCGTTCCCCCCATTTGCCCCAACTTTGGCTTGCTTGTTGGAATCACTTCGAGTTACACACCTCTCTCACCTACGATAACGATACCGGTAGCGTAGCGATGACGATAACGGTAACGATGATATTGCTATGATATTGATTACGAACATGGGCCAGCGCCCGAGTGTCTATATAACATCACACCAATATAGGAAGCAATGACAACCCCGTACAGTGCAATCATAATCCTTCCCTTGGTAGGAGTCAATAATGCCTTGTTTGCCCCCGTCCACACGGCTACACCTAAAAGGATAATAAAAGTAGTGAATACTGCACCAAATTGAAATAGTGCAGCGACTGATAAATCGGCATGGTCAGTTACTTGAAACTCTTCATCGCCACTTTGCACAATATTAGCAATGAGCCATGACATCCCAAGACCCAATGCAATATTAATAATTTGACTTCCTAGTGCATTGCTTACGGCCATACTGCCATACCCCCTTTTCGCCATAGTCACACTTTGAATGGTATCAGGAATTTCAGCACCAATGGCAATAGTTAATAGACCAAAAAATCCACCTTGGGCCCATGCAGGCGTAAATGACGTCCACCGCTGCACACAAGACGAAATAATCGTGCTGAAAAAAGACACCCAAATGAATGAAATTCCAAAGGTAAGTGGATACCAATTCTCATATGCGGCCCCTTCCGCGCAATCAGGCATGGACCATTCAAACATGAAAACTAATGGTCTAGAAAGTACTTTGATAGTACTCACAAAATGACCACTATCTAATGCAATTTCTTCAGTTGAAGCACCTGCACCTGCAGCCTCACTGTCTCCTTCCTCATCAGATTTCATAAGAGTCACAGAGACATCATCAGCCTCATTTCCTTTTTGTACTTCAGACGCAAGCTCTACAAACTTCACCTTCTTATCAGTAGCATCACTGCTACCTTCCAAATCTCTTTCCCACTCTTCCTTCCCAATTCCTGCTCCAGGAGGCAGTAGAGGGCTAACGATATCTTTTCTTTGTTCGTGCTCATCTAATACATCGTCCTTCTTGTCCTCTTCGATCAAAGCTGCTATGACATCGTTATCCACATTTCCCTTGCTCTTGTTGTCCTTGTTCACAAAACTCTTTCTCTTCTTCACAACCCTCTTCAAGAAACGCTTGCGAAAATTACGTCGAATTTTTGGAGACAATACCACGACGGAAACGTATACTACATAAGTCAATACCAGTGTCAGAGACTCGGACAATTCAATGACGCCATCCTGCAAGAAGAAATAGAGCATGACAAGCAGTGTCGCGTAGAAGCCAATGTCTCTTAGTAAGGGGCGTCTCTTAAGCTTGAGTTCGATGCCGTCTGAGAACAAGGCACATGCTCCTGGAATGATGAGGAAGGCTATCATTCCGCTGCCGATAATAGCTCCTGCGCCCACATTGGTGGAATCTAGTGCACTAGGCGGTGGGGGGTATTCCCTTGCTTGCTTCAGGGTACTAACCATGTTGATGATAATCTCAGGTGCGGCACTGCCGAAGGCCATGAAAGTGGCTCCAGCCACGTCTTCTCGAATCATCCAGATATCACACATTCTCTCCAACGACATACACATCCAATCATCACATACAATAGCTAGTCCAAGCATAGCATAGAGAAAGAGTACAATCTCGAAAAAAAGACCCATACCACTTCCTCGACAGGGAGTGTCTGGCAAGGAGAAGTCGCCTGCGAGAGTATCTATCTGATTCAGGCACATATCATCCAGAAAGTCGCAAGAGGTGTTGTCACACACACCTTGGCAATCCATAGAGTAGACAGGATTGGCAAACCATGTCGCAACTAGGCAGCACAAGAGCAAGGCTTTGCTCGTACTCCTGCCCATGGTTGTTTTTTGTGATGCACGTTTTCGTCAAGATTTTTAGCTACAAATCTTATGGATTTAACTTGGTTGCAAAATC
>JACLAC010009837.1_pt1 | contig 13339 bp, 10 predicted proteins | sample 8027881 | NCBI WGS metagenome assembly JACLAC01 (sample SAMN15725517, study PRJNA655200) | protist metagenome | isolation source: fluorescence activated cell sorting (FACS) single amplified genomes of... | place: Spain: Blaines Bay Microbial Observatory, Mediterranean Sea | collected 2016-01-19 | reverse complement strand
GTGATGGTCCAAAGAGAGGTGGCGCGCCGGTGTGTCTCGCGCTGTGGGCAGCCGGACTACGGGTCTTTCGCGGTTCTTCATGCGCTTACTGTCGACGCACAGGTCCAGCAAGATTTAGGACCCAGCAGTTTTTTTCCACCGCCGAAGGTGCATTCGAGTTTTCTGAGAGTGTGGCCGCGTCGTACCCCTCTTTTGCGGAGCGATGAATTGCTCTGGGTGGAGCGCGTCATTCGAGCCGCTTTTGCAAAGCGTCGAAAAACGATTTTAAATACTTTGAGAGCGGCGGGCTTCGTGGCTCGTGAAGAGCGTTCTGTTCTTGAATCCGTCTTGGCTCAGGTTGAAATTGATCCTTCGGCTCGGGCTGAAAGCATCGACCCCACGCGCTTGTTGGCCTTGGCCCGAGCTCTTCGAACGGTCACGGACAAAGAGCCCAATTGATTCTTGCGTCTTGCGCTGGGGCCAGAAGGCATGCAAGGTCGGTGTGTGGACGAAACAGATATTCTTGAAAATTTGTTTGAGCTTGCCCGAGCGGCTCAGTTTCAAATTCGCGCGGCCGGAAGACTCGGCCCGGATGACCCGCCCTTGACCAGCGGCGTGTGCCGTCTGCGTGGCCAACTCTATATCGTGCTTTCGGCCGGCGAGTCCGTTCCCATGCAGATCGACACCCTCGCCACGGCCCTTCGCGAACACGGAGGTGACTTCCTCCAGGACCGACACCTCCCCCCGGCGATTCGAGAGCTGATTGACCCCGCGGGAACCGAATCTTTCGGTTCTGCTTGACGATCGCAGGCGGTCAAGCCACAATTACGGCGTCGAAGGGCACCGCAGGTTGCGGGCCTCATCAACAAACAAACCCGAGTCCAATTCGCTCGGAACCAAAGAGAGGCGCTCCACTCGCTCTGAAAACGCTTGGATCTTGAGTGCGAAAGCACTGTCCTGATTGAGACCTGAGGGTCGGTTGGGGTTAAGAGACCGAGACGGGGGTGAATACGGAGAGGTCGCAGTCGTTAGAGAGTCTCAGCTAGGCCCGTTTCTGAAGTCCAGCGGATCGGGTCTCTCAAGCGAATGCATCGGATCTGTTCGTGCCCCAGAAACGAAGCGATGAGGGCCTTTGTTTGCTTCTGAAATTGTGTGAAGGATGCTCGGTTCAGTCGGAGATCCCCCATGTCCACTCTTACTGCGTCTTCCCCTCGTGAACACCGCGTCACCGCTCGTTCTCTTGCTCAAAGAAAATCTCGAGATGAGCCCATCACCATGCTCACCGCGTACGACTTTTCCTTTGCGCGGATCTTCGATGAAGCCGGAATCGATGTCCTGCTCGTGGGCGATTCCATGGGCAATGTGGTTCAGGGCTGCGAGACCACGCTTCCGGTGACCCTGGACGAAGTGATCTATCACACGCGTTTGGTGTCGCGTGGGGTCAGGCGCTCATTGTTGGTGGGCGATATGCCCTTTGGGAGCTATCAGGTGAGCCCCGAGCAGGCGGTGGAGAGTTCGATTCGCTTGGTGAAAGAGGGCGGTGCGCATGCCGTGAAGCTTGAGGGCGGGACCCATGTGGCCGAAGCCATCGAGCGAATCTCAGCGGCGCAGATTCCGGTGATGGCGCATGTGGGTTTGACTCCCCAGTCTGTGAATAAAATGGGCGGCTTTCGAGTTCAAGGTCGCGGCGAAAACGGTCGGGCACAAGTCAAACGCGACGCCCTTGCGGTTCAAGAGGCTGGCGCTTTTGCGGTGGTGCTTGAAGGCATTCCGGCTGAACTGGCCACCGAGGTGACACAGCTGTTAGAGATTCCAACGATCGGGATTGGCGCTGGGCCGTCTTGCGATGGCCAGGTTTTGGTCATGCATGACATGCTTGGGCTGAATGATGAGCACCCGAGTTTTGTAAAGCAGTATGTCAATCTGGGTTCGTTGGCCGCACAGGCGGCACGGCAGTTCGCCGAAGAGGTCGGAAATCGAAAGTTCCCTGAAGAACGGCACTGTTACCGATAGATAAGGATTCGTTCCGATGGAACCCATGCCTTTTCCTCGGGTCATTCGCACCGTGGGGGAGCTTCAGGATGAGTCTGACCATTGTCGGGCTCAAGGTCTCCGCGTGGCTTTAGTCCCGACCATGGGCGCTTTGCACGAGGGGCATTTGTCTTTGGTGCGTGAAGCCCGGGCGCGAGCGGACGTGGTTTGGATGTCGATTTTCGTGAACCCCACTCAGTTCAACGATCCCAACGACTTCGAGGCGTACCCCGTAAACTTTGACCGGGATCTTGCGCTGGCCGGCGAGAACGGGGTAGACGTCGTCTTCGCACCGGGGGTCGAGGAACTCTATCCACAGGGAGCTCAGACCTGGGTTGAAGTGGAAGGGCTTTCCGAGTCTTTATGTGGAGCGAGCCGACCCGGTCACTTTCGGGGCGTGACCACCGTGGTGAGCAAGCTGTTTTTGGCGGCCCGCCCCCACGTTGCGGTCTTTGGTGCAAAAGATTTTCAGCAGTTGGCAGTGATAAGGGCGATGGAACGTGATCTTGGATTTGGGATTGAGGTCGTCGGCGCCCCCACGGTGCGAGAAGCGGATGGCGTCGCTATGTCCAGCCGCAACGTGCGTCTTCATCCCGAAGCTCGGATTCAGGCCAGGGGGTTGGTGAAGGCGCTCGATGCCGCTGAAAGGGCCGTGCTCGGCGGCGAGTTGAGTCGGGACCGTTTGATTTCTGAGGTCGAGACCATTCTCCGTGAAATGCCCCTCGGTGAGACCGACTACGCGGAGCTCCGAGACCCCATCAGCCTCGCCCTGGCCCCAGAGTTTCTAAGTGGCCCGACTTTACTGGCTCTGGCCGTGCAGTTTCGTGGACCCGAGGGCGGGGACGAGGGCCTGGTTCGGCTCATCGATAACCGGCTTCTTGATCCCACGCCGACTCGATAAGAGCTGACTTCACACACCCCATTCTTTTAGAGGGAAGGCAGGCTAGCATTCGCTCCATGGGCGCTGAACAAGAGAAAGTGGTGGCTTCGAATCGGCGTGCGTATCACCTCTATGAGGTCCTCGAGACTTTTGAGGCCGGGATGGTTTTAGCCGGCCCGGAAGTGAAAAGTTTACGAGAGGCCCGGGCAAATCTCGGTGATGCGTATGGCGTGATTCGAAACGGCGAGTGTTGGCTTGAGAAGCTGCACATCAGCCCCTATGAGCCGGCCACCCGAGATAACCTAGAAGTTCAACGTCCGCGGAAGCTTTTACTGCATCGTCACCAGATTCATAAACTTCAGGGTCGAGTCATCGAACGTGGATTTACCTTGGTGCCTTTGCGCATTTATTTCAAAGAAGGTCGCGCGAAGGTCGAGCTGGCCTTGGTGCGGGGCAAGCGCTTGCACGATAAGCGCGAGAGTCTAAAACGAAAAGACGCAGATCGGGAAGCGGCGCGAGCCATGCGGGAGCGGAACCGGTGAGCGGACTCAAGAGGGGCTCCAATCGATGATTCGTTTTTTAGGGATGATGCTTCTTTCGCTCTTTGCAGCGTTCGTGATCTTTGTGGGCGGCCTGTATCTGGCTTCGGAACTGGGCGGAGAAGTCGTGGTTCTGCGTAGTTTTGATTCGGACGGTCGAGGCTACGACACGCGAGTCTGGATTGTGGATTACGACGGGAGAGGGTATCTGCGAGGGGGCCCCGACTCGGATTGGGTGGGTCGCGTGATACGAAACCCAGAGGTGGAACTCGATCGAGGGGGACAGAAAGTGCGTTTTCGCGTGGTTCCCACGAAAAGGGTACGAGAACCGATTAATCATCTCATGGCTGAAAAATACGAGATCGCGGATGTGTTGATCGGTTTGACCGGCGATCGGACGCAGGATATCCCGCTCCGACTCGAGCCAGTAGGTTTGTAGCCAAGGACTGCGACTGCGGGCGAAGACCCACCCAGCGCCTTCACGGGTTTTGAAAAGCCTCTCTTTGCTCCGTGGGCTCGCCCCCATCAGGAAATTTCCAGTCCGACTGGAATAACCCCATACCCCTTGGCTTTGGTGCCTATCGAGCCGATGTACAGGAGCATGTTGGACTTTCATTCACGTCTCGGTGGACTCGTGGGGAATCGGCGTATCGCCGACGCCCTGATTGGGGTTCTCACCGAGGACGGACAATCGTCCACGCGCTCTCGTGTCTTGCGAGCCTTGGGCGAGGATGCCGCGATGCTTGAGCGGCCCGATCCTTGGATTCCCGTGGAAAGCCTACGCACGATGTTGGCGGCGGCGCATTTTGATCGAGGGCGGGCTCGCCGTTTGGGCGAGGCCCTCGTCCGGCCTTCCGTTTTGAGTATCGCGCTGTGTTACAGCGGCTTGGCTTCGCCCTCAAAGGTCTATCGTCGCGTGGACCAGTTGCTTGCGCGTGAGTCCCGCTGTGGGTTCTATGAGCCCATTCAAGTGGGCGAGCAGAGTGCTTGCATTCGCTACTCGTCTGGCCATGAGGGGCCGGATGAAACCGAGGTTTTGTCCGCCGCCGATTGGTCTGAATGCGGCGAACTGTTGTGCGGAATGCGTCAGGGCATGCTGGCCATGCTCCCGAGTCTTTTTGGACTGAGACCGGCTGATGTTGTGGAAACCGCCTGCGTTCATAACGGAGACCCCTGCTGCGAATTTTCCGTACAGTGGGCACGCAGTCGCCGTCGAGGCCTGTGGATGGGAACCGGGATCGGACTTTCAGCCGGAGCTGTGGCCGCGGCGCTGGGTCTGCCTGGGGTTTTGGTCATGCTGGGCTTTCCCTTATTAGGTGCCGCTTTGGGCCGCAGTGTCGATTTATCTCTTCAACTGGAGGCGGTGGCGGGAGTGAGCCGAGGGCAGTTAGCGCTTTTGGAGCAACTCGACTCAGGTCTTTCAGATCGAATGGACGCCCTGGCTCAACTTCAGGGCGATCAAGAGGTCTCGCGTGCGTTGCCTTCTGCGTCGAGCTTTGACCAAGGCGAGGGGTTGGTGCCGGCCAGCATTCAAAGGGAGGTCTCGCCGGTTTCTGTGGGCGAGACGACCGGCGTCGTCCGAGAAGGCGCCGCCGAGGTCTATTCCTCTTCTTCTGATTTGCGGGATGACTTGGCGGCCTTACGCACGGAATGGGTTTCTCTTGATCGAAGCGAGCTGATGGTGCGCCTTGAAAGGTGTGAGGAGTACGGTCGACAGATTGGCGAAGCGGCGTCGGAGATTGACCGCGCGGTGGGGGGCGGTTTGATTCGGCGCAAATCCGATTTGAGAGCGCTTGTTGAACGGGCGATTTCTCGACTTCAGAGGGATCATTCGAACGGTTTAGAATTTGAAGTGGATGTCGCCGGTGCACTTCCTCCCGTCCATTGCGATCCGCTCCAAATTGAAATTGTCGTGGAGCAACTTCTTCAGAACGCTGCAAAAGCAAACGGTCACGTGGGGCGGGTGAGTCTCTCGCTTCGTCCTCATGCCGACGGTGTCGAGGTGGCTGTGCTCGACCAAGGCCAAGGCATCGAAGCGGACCTCCTCGATGAGGTTTTTGATCCCTTCGTCTCTGAAGCGGACGAGAACGGACCCGGCGGTTTGGGACTGCCCGTTTGTTTTCGAATCGTTGAAGAGCACGGAGGCGAACTGCGCTTTCAGACCGGGGACTCAGGCGGAGCCCGTGTGGCCTTCGTTTTGCCTGTCGAGTAAACCCCTCTCGGTGGGCCTGGGCTTAACGCGGAACCGCAAAGGGTTCCCACGTGTTTGATTTTAAGACGCCCACCAGTGGGCGCATCGAACTCTGATCCACGGAGACGTCTGAATTTTTACGTCCGGGTTCCCTGCGTCGGGCTTTCCTTCCGGCTGAATTGTTGGCTGAGGATTTAGGGATCCGATGTGAAAGATAAATCTCGCATTGGAACGGCACGAAGCGCATCCATGCATCTGTAAATAAACGGTTTTTTATGTTTACTGATGCAGGCATTATATGATGTAATGATCCTATTGGAGGGTGTGCCTTAAGGGTGAGGCATGCGGTTCCAAGTCGAGTCAAAGGCCCGCTCAAGTCCGTGGGCCGACTCGAGCCCACCCGCTCTTTTTGCTGTTCGGATCGGAAGTCAATCTTCTTTGCGGTTGGATTTCGATGCCGTGGCCTCGCTGAAATGGAGGGTCGCCCATCATGGCTCGTGACCTCGCTCTGGTTCTGATCACGCTTCTTGGATTGCTTTGTTCGTGGACCGCTGCAGCGAATCCTCCCGATTACGCTTCAAGTTCAGACTTGGTTGAAGCCAATGGATTTCCAGGCGTCTGCGACGCTCCTTGTTTTGTTGCGGCGGTGGAAGTGGAGGTTTGGTTGCCGGGCAACCCCGACAACCCACTGCCTTTGGCGGGTCACAACACCTATATCTACAAGGTGACGCACGCGAGTGGGTCAGGGCCTTTTGTGCCCGCTCTGACGCGTTTTGAGATCGCGGTGGACACGAGTCAGGTCGCCGAGGCCGGACACTTGCCTTCGACGCCCGGCGTGGCCCCGGATGGCGTGGTGGTGGGCGCTTCCACGGTTGATTGGAGCTTTAATAGTTCGCCCATTGCCAGTGACGCCTCGGCGAAGCAGTTGTATATCCATTCGGCCCTGATGCCCGGTTCGGTGGAAAACAATGTCGCCTCTGTGGATGCGCAAGCGGGGCTGGCCGCCGTGGGCAGTTGCTTGGGGCCTTTGGATGAGCCTGTGGTGGAGCAATGCAATTTAGTTCTAGAGCAGCAGGCCTGTGTGGTGCAGCCGCCGGATGTGGTGGGCGACGCCTGTGTGGGGAAGGTCACGTCGTTTAGCTTCACGTATACCGGGGGAGGGTGTGAGGCCACGAGCCATTTGCAGAATCCTCGGAAGGTTTCTTGCGTGGGAGGCGTGAGTGACTCGGACCCGGTGGATATTTTAGTCAGCGGAAAACGCCGTAAGCGGTGGAGCTGGGATGCCGGTTGGTGGGGGAATCTTGAAACGCGCAAAGTTATTTTCTCATCCGAGTCGGGTGTCAATGTGGGTGATGAAATCGTGGTCGAGGCCGCTTCGGCGGGTCGTCAGCGCATTGGGGGCCATACGGGGATCATGATTGCGAAATCCGATGGAAGCCATGAGCTGCTTGAGATGGATCATTTCAAGACCAACTGTTCGCAGCCCTTCGGACCCGGAATGGTTTTTGGAAGTATTCAGATCACCTCTGTGACCTCAACTTACGGTGGGACCGTGGATTTGCCGCCTGAAGAAGAGGAGTGTGTTGACGAGATCGATGTGGTTCCTGCGCCGCATTGTTTGGGCAAGGTGAAGAGTCTGGCGCTTCGCTACACCGGGGGCGACTGCAGTCAAACGCTCACGACCCAGAGCTCGAATAAGGTGAGTTGTACGGATGTCGCCGCACCCACGTCCGGGGCCGTGCGGATCATTGTGGCGGATGGAAAGGACGAGCCGCCGAGTTCGTTCGCTTATGTGGACGAGGCTTCCGTTCAGGGCGGCGAGATCATCGAGGCTGACGCGCCTCTTTGCGGGCGAGGAAGTCTCACGAGTGTGACTGGCTTTTGGATTCGCGATGCGGTCACCGATGAATTGATTCAGGAAGGGTTCTTTCACACATCGTGTTCTCAGCCCTTGGACTTGGGGAATCAGATCGGATCCCTTCAGGTGTTTGCCATTGACGCCAGCAAGGGAGGGACTTCAGCCTTGGGTTCAGAGGTGGAGTATCGCTATCGCGTCACGAACCCAAACGATGAGACGATGACTCAAGTAGATGTTCAAGATTCGTTGCTGGGAGAAATTGTGAGCGGCGCTTCCATCGATCCGGGGGCAACGGAGACGTTTAGTGCAAGCGCGCTCATTGAGACGGCTTCCACCAACGAGGGGACGGTCACGGGGCAAGTCGCCGGTTTGGTCTGCACCCCAGGAACGGACAGCACTGAAGTTCGTGTCGCGACCCCTCCCGAAGAGGCCAAGACCTGCACCCGTCGGCTCACGTCTTTGCTGCTTCAGTATACGGGGCCCGACGTGCACGATGCGGAGGTGGAGCTTGTGGCGAAGTCATTTGCCCATGACCCGGTGGTGTATTCGGGGATTGACCTCACGGCGGGCATGATTTTGTCTCTGCCTTCTGAGAACGGGTTTACGATTGACGGGGCCGCCCACGGAGCCGCCAAGTTGGGGGGCTGGACGAAAATTCGGATCAATGGCGAGGAAGAAGTGGTTCGTACGAATTGCTCGCTGCCGATTAGCGTCAATCAGCCGGCTCGGCTCAATACGCCGATGGCTCTTCCGTCGAATCTCTGGTGGGTGGTGGACTTCAACGAGAAGCAGAGGCGGTGAGTGGAGTCATTTCTCTGATTTAGCGGATGGGGTCCAATAGACGAGGTCTTCGACCCGGTTCCCTGGGCAAGCTAGGCTTAGCGACGTTTCTGTCTGCTCTTTTTAATAAAGAGGAGCGCAGACGTCTCTCATTCTTAGACGGGGATCAACGAATCCGTGCAAAACGACCCATCTGTTTACGTTCCTCTCACTTTGTTGGCAGCTTTCGGTTTTGCGGCGGCGGCTGTGCTCCAGCAAGCCGAGGCGGCGCGCTCAGAAGAAAGCGAGTCCGCGAGCGGAGCCTTGATTTGGCGTCTGCTTAAGCAGCCTAAATGGGTCCTGGGGCTCGTGGCCTATATCGCGGCTTATGGTCTTCAGGTGTGGGCGGTGAGTTTGGGGCCGGTGGTTGTGATTCAGCCGTTGATTGCCGCGCAGTTGGTTTTTTCCCTGTTGCTGGGCACGATGTTTATGGGGCGTCGTGCGGGCGCTCGCGAGTGGTTGGGGGCCGTGGGGGTGACCGTGGGGCTAGGCGGCTTTATTGTGGGCACGAATCCTTCGGCGGGAAACCCTGACGCGTCGACATGGGGCTGGATTTTAGCCACCACGGCGACCGCACTGGGCACCGCTGTTTTTTGGATCGTTGGGTCGCGCACCCAGGGCGCCGTGAAATCCTCGCTTTACGGAGTGGCGTCCGGCTTACTTTGGGGATTTATGATCGTTCTCATGAAAGTCGTCACACACCGAATGGGGGAGGGCGCAGGCGTAGAGGGAATGCTGTCTATGTTTGTGGAGCCTTATTTTTATGGTCTCTTGGTCACGGCGATCGGGGGCTTTCTCTTATTGCAAAAAGCCTTCGCGGCAGGTTCTCTAACTCATGCGTTGGTGAGCTACACCGTGGTGGAAATTGTTCTGGCGGTGGTTCTGGGGATTCTGCTTTTTGGCGAGCAGCCAAAGACCGGCGCGCTTTCGCTCGTCGTGACCGGCTTTTCGTCCATCCTGATGTTCGCGGGGATTGTTTCATTGGCCGGAGCGTCCGCCGACTCTAAGCCGGCCTCCTGAAAGGCACGCCGGCCGGCGCCCAGGTCGCGAGCTTCCCAGACCCCTGCCTAGACGGCGTTGGGAGGGCCTGGATCGGCATGAAAGCATGAAAAATGGCTCTATGTATTGAAAATGAATTTCTTTTTCCATATAGTAATGGGACCCAGCCACTCCTCGAGGCGAGATGAGGAGATCAGCCAGGTCAAGGGATCGATGGATTCGGTGCCTTCGACAGACCTGCTGACAAGGACCGTTTGAGTCCCTTTCGGCGGTGGGTTTTTGTGGATGACTCTTTTTGTTCAGTGAGGATAGAGCGATGAAATACACAGGTCCGAAGGTCAAGCTGTCTCGTAAAATCGGGGTGGCTTTAAAGCCAAAGGCGCAAGAGGCTCTGGATAAAAGTGCCAGTCAGCGGGGCGGACCGCGCCGTGATCGTCTTTCTGATTATGGCTTTCAGCTTTTGGAGAAGCAGAAGCTTCGCTTCCAGTACAACATCTCAGAGAAGCAGATGCGTCGATATTTCCAGAAGGCCTCGCGCATGAAGGGCAAGACCGGCAGCAACTTGGTCTCCTTGCTTGAGTCGCGGCTTGACGCGCTGGTCTTACGTGCGGGTTTCGCGCCCACTATTTTTGCCGCTCGGCAGATTGTTTCCCACGGTCATTTTGATCTCAATGGAAAGCGAGCCCGCATTCCGTCGATCTTGGTGAGAGCAGGCGATGAGATTTCGGTTCGAGAGAAGAGCCGCAAGCTTGAGATCTTTGAGATGGACTGGAGCGTCTACTCGCCGCCCGATTACATCGATCGAAATACGGAAGAACTCAAGGCGTCGATGGTTCGTAAACCCGAACGGGAAGAAATTCCGGTTGTGTGTGAAGAGCAGTATGTTGTCGAATATTACTCCCGATAGACAGGCCCGATCTTTTGCTCGTACCCAGGCCTTTGGTCTGCTTGAGCTTGAGGCGGATGGTGTGTTTGAGACTTTCCCGATGCGGATTGCTCTTTCTTCTCGAGGCCATTTTCTTTTAGGAGACGAATTGCCCATCGCTTTGAAGGGGCTGGCTACGGCCAAGCTCTATTTTGAAGCCGGAGACCAGAGTCCACTCGTGATCCAGGGGCTGGTGGGCGACCATCGCCTGGGCGCAGACTATGCCCGCTTCTCAGCGGTTCATCGTCAGACGGCTTTGCGTTGGAAACTCGAGCCCGACATCGTGCTTTGGAATTCATCAAGCGATGAGCCTCATGCCTTTTTAGACTCGGAGTGGCTTTTGCCCAAAGCGTGTTCTCATCGCGACGAAGTGGAAATTGTTCGTCATCTCAACGAAGGCCACCCCGAGACACTCTCAGGGCTTCTGGCACATTACTTGGGCGTTCATATGATCAGCCCAAGATTGCTTTCCATTGATCCAGAAGGGTTGCTCTTGGGCACCACTCAGGGGTTGGCCCACATTGGTTTCGTCGACAGCGCGTTTACACCCGAGGCTGTCCAAACCGCCATCATGCGATTGGTGGATGAATTGCCCCACCCAGGGGCGCGGGTCCTGCACTGAGTCAGCGGTTTCCCAGGGACCCCGGGCGCCTGAAGTTCCATGAGTCGCCCCAGCACCGAGGCGCCTTTGTCACTGCCCGGGGGGTTTAGGTCCTCTTTAATCTTCCCCGCGGCTTGCCAGAGGGGTCCGTGTGCCGATATGATGGTTCTCTTGTGGGGGCGATCTGGCTTCGACGGGTGGTCGAAGGGAGACGCTGCGTGCCGAGATGGTCGAGCTCTCGTTAATCAGACGGCACTGTTGGTAACTTTATAATTGCCGACGATAACTATGCACTCGCTGCCTAGCTGAAACTAGGTTAGTGACTTCCGTCCGCGACGCCTTCTAGCGGGTAGCGGGAGTCAGAAGAAGGCTGGTCTCCGAGCGCTTCTCGGCCGTATCCGGAGACGAGATTCATGTCGAGATAGGGTGACGGTTCTCCAGGACCTCGCGACTGCCGATCCCGAATTTGAGCGAGGACTACGCACGTAGACGCGTTTGTTGGACACCATGCGGACGCGGGTTCGATTCCCGCCGCCTCCACCATTTTTACTTTTGATTCCAGGTACATCCGCCGCCGCAAAAACACTCGGGGGAAACTCGGGGGAAAGTCGGGCCACCATGGCGAGTCAGTGTTGTAGACGCGCCGCCGAACGTTTTCGTTTGTAGGCTCCCCCACCCCAAAGGAACGGAATCGGTGTGTGTGGAGATCGCCTGCGTTCGAAATTTTAGCTTCGTCGCCTCATTCCAAGCCCGAGGAGCCCGAGGCCGAGGAGGAGGGCTGTGGAGGGTTCGGGGATGACCTGAATGACGCCCGCAGTCTGGAGGCTAGACGTATCCCAGAGAAGGCCGGGGCTGAGTTGGGGGAGGAGCATTTGGGTAAACATGCCGGAGATAGAGCCGGCGTCGAACACGTCGAAGAGGTCGCCATCGGTGGGCTGATAGCCACCGAAGAGTTGGAGATCCAAGACGCCGCCCAGCGAAAGCAGGTTAGCCACGAACAGCTTGTCGTGCGCGGTGCCTGCCAACTCGATGGTAAGGGTATTGGTGACGCCCAGCAGCAGGTCGCCGCCGAAGTGCACCTCTGCGGGACTGTTGCCGGGATGGAATTCACCTTCCATCAGAATTTGGCCCCTGCCGTTGAAAGCCCCTGCACCGCTCACCGAACCATAGAAAACCGAAGTGCTGCCGATCCCTGTCTGGACACTGCCGTTGTTAGCGATGTCTCCAATAAAACTCGCGCTCGACAAGCCGGAAACAACGATCTTTCCCGTCGCCTGATTATCGATGGTGCCATAGAGATCGGTCGTGCCGAAACCGAGGGCAAGACTGCCCTGATTGTTTAATCCTCCATCGAAGCGCATGGTGGCGTTTCGGCCATAGATCAGCCCCGTGTCGGCTGCGTTCGTCAGCACGCCATCGAACTCGATCTGGCCACCGACCACATCGATCAGGCCGGAGTTGCTGTGCGAAGAAAGGCCCTGTGCGATCAGGGATTCCCCGGCGCCAAGCCTGACCTCGCCTGTGCTGTGGTTCGTGAAGGTCCCGATCGACCGTGATGAACCAACATATGTGCCCGCATTGGTGAAGTTGTTGATGTTCACCAAGCTCTCATTGTTCTCAAATCGCCCCCCGGCGCTTGTGGAGATACTGCCATCAACTATGAAACCTCCGTCAAGGACGATGGTGCCGTTCTCCACGCTCAGGGTCCCGGTTTGCTGAACGAATCCGTCCAGGACAAGTGTGCTTATGCCCCTTTTTGTGGTATCGCCACTCCCGCCGATGTTTCCCGAGTATGTGCCGTAGCTGTTCTGGTCGAACAAGACCTCTGAATGGTTTGTTATATCACCGAGCAGAGACGCGGTGGTTCCTTGAAGTGTCCCCCCGAGCACGACGCTCGGCGTTGTGCTGCTGCTTGTTCCCGACAGCACCAGGGTGCCCGCTTCCACTCGGGTTGTTCCAGAGTACGTGTTTGATCCGGAAAGCTCCTGTCGCCCAGCCCCTACTTTCGTAATTCCGCCCGTTCCTGAAACGACACCGCTGAAGATTTGATCGCTATTAGAAGTGCCTATGGTGATAGGTTCGTCCACAATAGAAACTGCGCCTTGTCCAGCGAGCGACCCAAGTGAAGAATTGGGCGAGCCGCTACTTGACGCGAAAGTGAGATCGGCACCGAGGGCCACGTCGTACACAGTTGCGTCGAGAGCGAGGGCGGTTCCGGAAAATTTCCCATCCAAGAACGAGGTGCTCGACTCAGCCTCAAAGGAGATCCTCTCAGTTTCTACCGTTGCTACACCAGCGTTCTCCCCAGTTCCTACAGATATTTGGGCGGGTGCGGATTGGCCGAAAGAAAAGTCAGTCGAGTGGACCAAGATGCGCCCCCCGCCGGACCCCTCTGCGAGAAGTTGGTATGAATCCGCCAAGATGACTTCCGACCCATGTACACGAATGCCCCCTCCACTTCCTTGGGCCCCATAGGCTCCGCTTGAAACGTCAACCGTACCCGCGAAGTGCAGCAAT
>JACLAC010018740.1_pt1 | contig 13351 bp, 9 predicted proteins | sample 8027881 | NCBI WGS metagenome assembly JACLAC01 (sample SAMN15725517, study PRJNA655200) | protist metagenome | isolation source: fluorescence activated cell sorting (FACS) single amplified genomes of... | place: Spain: Blaines Bay Microbial Observatory, Mediterranean Sea | collected 2016-01-19 | reverse complement strand
GTCCAGCTCATTCATGCTCAATACATTGCTACCGGACCTGCACGCCGGCATTCGGAAGCTGCCGATGGTCCGCCCCGACTGCCCGATTGTGTGGATGGCCGTCTTCTTGCTGAAGGCGAGTCCTGCGGTGGAGGCGGTACTGCTGCCCCTGGGGCGTTGGATCAGCTGCGCTGGGTCGAAGGACCGTTCTGCTACCGCCGCGGGTCGTACGTCCCCGAGGACACTAGTAGGAAGAGGAGGAGGAAGTGGAGGAAGTCAAAGTGCGGGAGCATCTGGCTCTGGTGGCACTGCTGTCGCAGAGGTGCGCCGAGTCCGTGCCGAGCGTCACCGCAGCCGGCTCGTCGAGTGCAGTTTTCAAGGCTACCCATGCTCCCTACAGCGGGCGCCGGAGGACTGTGCAACATGCCTGCAGCGCATCGCTCGCGGCCGTCGCGAGCGGAAACTGTTGCAGTCGAAGATCGAAGCTGCGCTGGCCGCTGAGCTGGAAGAGCGTGCGAAGCGGGTGTCAGCAAAGGCAGCTGCACTTGACGACGCATCTCTGCCACCAGGGTGGGCAGCCGCCCAGACGGAGGACGGGTATACGTACTACTGGGATACTGTAACGGGAGCGCAGCAATGGGAACGCCCGGTGGCGATTGTCCCCGAACCCGTCGAACCGGAAGAACGATTAGAAGGAGGAGGAGGAAGAGGAGGAGGAGGAGGAGAAGAAGAAGAGGGAGGAAGGGCTGAAGGGAGAGGAGACGAAGGAGAAGGCAGAGGAGAGCAAGAACAGCTAACCAAAGACGTCGCTGCTGTCAAGATCCAGACAGTCTTGGCGCGGGGACATCAGGGCCGCGCCAGCGTGCAGGTGCACGCCAGGCAGCGCGCCAGAGAGGAGCACCACAATCACGAGAAGGAGTTGCACGAGGCTCGCCACGCCCGCCAAATGCGGCAGCGGCGTGAAGCGCATGGCATTGCCACGGAAGCGGACCTGCAGCATCGAGCAGAATCGTTCCAGCAGCGCGTGGCCGAGGTCGAGCGCGAGCGAGCGGCCCACGAGGAACGCACAGCCAGGCGGGTGGCGAAGCAGCGGAAAATGAGGTGGAAGCGGGCAACCGGGCGGCTGATTTCGATACAGCGAGCGCAGCGTGCCAAGACCAAAGCAAGGAAAGAGCAGGAGGGGAGGGAGGAGAGGAAGGGGGTGCCCTCCTAGCTCAATATGCTGCTGCTGCTGCTGCTGATGCTGATGCTCCCCCTAATACAACTACTGCTCTTCGTGCGCAGTGGCAAGCAACTGAGTGGGAAAATAAACAAACGTTGAAGAACAACAAACGACGTTGGCAATACATATCTATTAGTCGTCCGGCCAGTTCGCCACTTGCTGCTGCTGCTGCTGCTCCTCCTCATCCTCATCCTCATCCTCATCATCCTCATCCTCCTCCTCCTCCTCCTCCTGCTGCTGCTGCTGCTGCTGCTGCTGTTGCTGCTGCTGCTACTGCTTCACTGACCACCGGCGGCCTTCTCCTTCTCCTCCTGCTCCCTCTTCATCTCTGCGTCGATGGCCTCCTTCGCACGGAATACTTTCGACTGCAGGTACAGGGACCCACCCTTCTGGGGGTCATTCGCCGTGAAATACTTGTCAAACTGCTCGTTAATTTTGGCCGAGTCCACCTCGCCGCGATCCACATTCAGGATCTCGTACGCCTCGTTGATCTCCATTTCCCCGCGGCGGAGCACGGACTTGGCCGCCTCGCCGGCCGCCTCCGCGCCACCATTCTTGGCCGCGTTTGCTTTCGCCTGTGCGAACGCCTGCATGAACGCGCGGCCAAAAATTCCACCAACCATCACTAGTAACTGCGCCGCCATGCGAGCCGCGGGCCCTGCGACGCCGCGCTGCTGGACGAGAGCTCCTCCGGGCCGGACTGCGAGCTGAGACAGTTGTGTCCTGCCGTTGTTCTGGTTAAATTGGTTGTTTCGCCGTTGGGAGGCGAAATTGTGCGGCACACCCGCCCACAGGGCTCGCGACACGCCAACGCCACTGCCGATGGAAGGTCCGAACGGCGACGGGCGGTGCAGCGCGCTGCGCTGCCGGATGAAAGTGGTGGCCCGCCGCTGGGAGGCGGGCGTAAAAGCACGTGTGATTTTGTGGAGAGAGTTCATTTCTCTCTCTTTTTTTTTGGTTGTGCATTGTGCATTGTACATGGTACTACAAGTACTCCGAGTTTTGAACCGGGGGGTTGTGCCAACATTATAGTTTGAGAGTCAGTTTTTCGATCCATCTTTTTCTGGCACCATTTTTTTACCAACATCACTTATCCGACCTTCCCCGTCGGCATGATGATGTTTAACGGCGACCGCAGCTTCGACTACGGCGTCCTGGGAGCCGCTGACGCTCACGTCGATGATCGTGCTCGCTCTCCTCGCTCCGCGGCCAGAGCATCGAAAGCCGCCGCCGCTGCCGCAGCAGCAGCAGCAGCCTCCAGCTCGAACAGCGAGCTCGTATCCGCAGTACACGATAGCATCGTGGGACACATGCGCCAGTTCATGACTCCCTTCGGCGAGCGGCCCATCGTCTACGGGGACTGGACTGCGAGTGGCCGTGCCGTCTCGTTTATCGAGGAATTTTTGCAGACGCAGGTTATGCCGATGTATGGCAACACTCACACGACGACCTCCATCACGGGCCTGCAGACGACCTGCTACAGGCACGAGGCCCGGCAGATCGTCGGCCAGGCCGTCAACGCGCACCGGAAGGACGACATCGTGTTGTTCCTCGGCGCTGGTTCCACTGCCGCCATCAACCAGATGGTCCACATCCTCGGCCTGGACGTTGCCCTCCCCGCAGGAGCGGCGAAGCCGGTCGTCTTCGTCGGCCCGTACGAGCACCACTCGAACCTGCTGCCGTGGCGGGAATCGTGCGCCGACGTCGTCGCCATCCAGGAGACGGCCCGCGGCGAAATAGACCTGGAGCATCTCAAAGAGCAGCTGGTCGCCCACGCAGATCGGCCGCTGCGCATCGGTTCCTTTTCGGCCGCCTCCAACGTGACCGGGATCCTGTCCAACGTCGACGCGGTGTCGGAGCTGCTGCACCGCCACGACGCTCTCGCCTTCTGGGATTACGCCACTGCTGCGCCGTACATCCCCATCGACATGAATCCGGTCGTTGAAGGTCCTGCGCGCCCTTTCGTCTACAAAGATGCCGTTTTCATCTCAACTCACAAGTTTGTCGGCGGGCCGGGCACTCCCGGTGTGCTTGTGGCAAAGAAGCGGTTGTTCAACAACGGGAGCCCGACGCAGCCCGGCGGCGGCACGGTCTTCTACGTGACCGGGCAGGACCACCGGTACCTCTCCAACCGAGTTGAGCGGGAGGAAGGCGGCACGCCGGACATTGTCGGCAGCTTGCGTGCTGGCCTAGCCTTTAACTTGAAACAGATGGTGGGGCCTGCGACGATTGAGAGGCTAGAGGAGAAATTGACGACTCAGGTGCTGGCCGCGCTCAAGGAAGTGCCCCAAATCCGCGTGCTCGGCAGCCAGGAGCCCGGAGTGAACCGCCTCCCGATCATCTCGTTCCTCGTCCGCCACGACGCCAGTGCCAGCAGCGGCGGCAAATCTAGCACCAGAGCACCGAGCCGCTTCTTGCACCACAACTTTGTCTCGGCGGTGCTCAACGATCTCTACGGAATTCAGGCCCGTGGTGGGTGCGCCTGTGCCGGCCCTTACGCGCAGGACCTGATGGGCATTAGCCACGCCAATGCCAAGGCCATCGAGAATGCTCTTCTCGACCGCCGGGAGTTGCTGCGTCCGGGCTTCACGCGCCTGAGTTTCCCTTACTTCATGTCGCCCGCCGAGGTGCAGTACATCCTATCGGCGCTGAAGCAGCTGGCCGAGCACGCGTGGCGCTTGCTCCCGCTCTACCGGTTCAACCACAAGACAGGCGAGTGGCAACACAAGACCCGATTCACGAAGTTCCCGGGCCGCCGCTGGCTAAGCAACCTCCGCTTCCAGCCGAACGAAATCAAGGCTGCCGCTGGCCGGCGTGCGAAAACAGCGAAGAAAGCGAGCAAGACAAAGGAGACGGTGGCCATGGGGCACGGATTCCACTACGTTGCTAACAGGGCCGGAGATTCTCTTGCGAAAGTGACGATCGCCGAGTCGGAGCTCCCTAAATACCTCGAGCGCGCGCAGGCCGTCTACGCCGGAGCAGCGGCGCAGGCCGCGGCGAACCCCATCCCCAACCAATCCGACGTGTTGGGAGAGGCTGCGGAGCCGCTGCGCTGGTTTGTCTTCCCGTCCGAAGTGTGCGACCAGCTCGTTGCCGAGCATTCGGGAACGGCGGATGCTTTGGCTGCCGCTGCTTTGAGTGCTGCTGCGACCGCGTGTCCGCCGACGATGCCGATCCGGCCACGCGTGTACGGCGCAGAAGCCGCGACGATAGAGATTGAGAAGTCCAGCGAAACCGCTGCTGATACTGCGCCCGCTTCTGTGCCCCCGCCTCCGAATCCGCCTGCTGCCACTCCTTTGGATTTCTCTGCCGAGGCTGCGGCCAAATTGGACGATTGCCCCTCGTGCCTGACCCGCAGAGACGACGGCGATGACAGCACTGTGGCGAAGATGGGCAACGACGCTGCTGCGATCGCAGCGGCCATCGTCCGCCGGATCGACGATGACAATGGCAACATCACCGGCGTGGACGCTGCTGCTGCTGCTGCTGCTGCTCCTCCTCCTGATTCTGTTGCTTCCATTTCCGCTTCCGCCTCCGCTTCCGCGCCCCCACTCGACAAAAAGTTCCCGTCGCGGAGCGCCGCTATGCAGCAGCCTGCGACAGCCATGCCGCAGTTCTCTGCCACGCTCTCCAAGACGCTGAAACAGACGAACATGTTCCCGAAAGTGTCGAGGAAGCTTCTGAAGACTGTCGGGCAGGCCATCGCAGAGTGGAGCATGATCAAAGAAGGCGACCGTGTGCTGCTGGGCCTGTCGGGCGGGAAGGATTCGCTTACGCTGCTGCACGTGCTGCACACGTTGCAGAAGCGCTCTCCAGTGCGCTTCGAGCTGGCGGCAGCCACGGTCGACCCGATGACGGTCGCGTTCGACCCACGGCCGCTCATCGGCTACATGCGCGACCTCGGCATCCCTTACTTCTACCTCAAGGAGCCCATTTTTGACCGCGCCCAGGCCGGCGAGCTGCAAGGGAACTCTATCTGCGCCTACTGCGCGCGGATGAAGCGCGGGCTACTGTACAACTGCTGCCGCAAGGAGGGGTACAATGTCCTCGCGCTGGCGCAGCATCTCGACGACCTCGCGGAGAGCTTTGTGATGTCAGCCTTCAATAACGGCACTCTGCGCACCATGGCTGCCCACTACACCAACAAGGACGGCGACGTGCGTATTATCCGGCCCTTGGCCTACACGCGCGAGGTTGAGACGCGGAAGTTCTCGCAGCATGCGTCTCTGCCAGTGATCAATGAGAACTGCCCCGCGTGCTTCGAAGCTCCGCAGGAGCGGCACCGAGTGAAGAAGATGCTGCAGCAGGAGGAAACGTTGTTGCCGCAGCTCTACAGCAACATCCGCCGCGCGATGCTGCCGCTTATGGATGCCCCCGTGTGCGAGTACTTGAAAGAGACGACCGTCGCGCGGCTGAAGCAGCGGAACAAGAATAGGAAGCAGCCGTCGTCGAAGCAGAAGGACATGAAAGTGAAGGCCAAGTCGGAGGCGGAGCACAAGAAGAGGAAAATTGCCGAAGTGGAATTCCCGGCGGCGCCAGGCTTGACGGACGCGACGTTGAAAAAGGCGCGGACGGACTGAAGATGCAAATATAATAAAAAAAAGTCTTACTGTTAATGGAAAACTGCTTGTTGGAAAGCGCCGAGTTCGTTGTTGCATAAAATGTACTAGTATGTATGTGTCTCACTCCTTCGGCGCAACCTTGGGGGGGCTCTTTGCCAACGTCATCCTCGTCCCTCCCACGGAGAGGTTCATCGAAGATCCGGTGAATAAGTCGTCCTGCGCTGTAGGCAGGGGAATGTCCTCCAGGGCCTCCTCCAGCTCGAGGCGGAACAAATCGCCCAGGTCGTCGGCGAAGTTCACGCCGCTAAACAGGAAGACAGCCGGGGCCTTTGTCCCGTTACTAGAAACCTTGCGCGACGAGCCCATCTCTTCCGACACGCCGAATGTGAGGCCGACGGGGGCCGCCGGTGTGCCAGCAATGTCTCCTTTGAATTCCCCGCTCTTTTCTGCTCCACTTTCGTCCATCGCCGTAGATGCTGGTGGTGCCGTTGATGCCGCCTCATTTCGTAGGGACGAGGTTACGTTCTCCCCGCCCACCGCACCAGCCCCATCCTGCTCTTCGTCCGGCTTCCATCTCTGCTCCTCAGGAAGATCGACGGCGGCAATGGCACAGCTGGCCGCAGCGAACCGCGGGCACATGGTGTCCCCTTCCAACTGCGTCTCAAGCTGCCAGTGCCACTTGCCGCGGAAGAACTGGCCGACCATTACGTCCCCGTAAACCGTCGCGCCGCCGTCCCACCCACCAATCATGGCGACGGTCGGCATGTCGTCCCCCGAGGGAGTGCTTTCGCCCGCAAGGTCGAGAGAATCTCGGCAAGAAGTAGCCGTCTCATCGTCGGCAGCAACATGGGAGAGAGGAGGAGGGGCAGGAGGAGCAGGAGGTGAAGCTAAAGAAGGAGAAGGGGCAGAGGGGGAACCAAAGAGGCACACAATCGAGTGGGCACAGCGTGGGTTGGGCATTGGGCACGGCGCAGACCACTTAAGAGACGCCAGATCCAGCCCGCAGCTTGTGCTCAAGACGCCTTCAAGCCCGCGCCCCCCCAAACACGTGCAGCGTGCCGTTGATGACTGCAGCAGCATGCATCTCCCGAGGCTGCGCCAGGGACGCGTCCCCCACGGCCCGCCCGCTGCTCCGTCGCGGCGACGTCGCCGCGGGCGCCTCCCGAGACGGCGATGAGGACGCCGAGGTTGACGAGCCGCTTGCCTTGCCGCTGGACGTCGACGCCGCCGCCGTGGTCTGCAGCGCCGTCCACTCCGGGCTAGATGGGTCCGTGAGATCGAGCGAGAAGACGTCGTTGAGCGGGCCGACGTCGGGCGAGCTCCCGCCGAAGACCAGCATGCAGACGCGGCGCGCGCCGCTCGCGCCGCCGCCGCTCGGAGTGTACAGATTCGCCGTGTGCGAGTTGCGAGGGGCCGGGGTGGTCCCTCCGCGCACGTCCGGCTTCGTCCAGGTGAGTGTCTTCGTGTCGAGGATGTAGACGTCGTTGAAGACTTGCTGATTTCTCATGTTGATGCCTCCAAACACGACCAGCCGCCGACCGTCGGGCAGCGCCGTCGCGGTGTGCCCCGACCGCGGCGACGGAGCAGGCCCCTTCGTCGGGACCAGCGCCCAACGCTGCCGTTTCAGGTCGTACACGTTCACGACGCCGAAGCACTGGCCGGTCCGCGCCGCGCCGCCGAACGTGTACAGGCGGGTGGAGCCCACGGCGGTGATCGACGAGCCGCCGCGCGCCGGCGGAGCGTGCTTCTTATGCTGAGCGGAGGGGGGCGTCTTCTCGTCGGGCGCCCCCAGCAGCGTCGAGCGAAAGTGCACGTCAGCGAACGCGCCCTCTGCACCTTCGTCAGAGAGGATTTCCTCGAGATAGCACTCCATCAGCCAGCTCTCTTTTTTCTCTCAAACTCGCTGCTGCCTCTCGCTGCTCTCGCTGTCGCGGTGTTGCGGTCGCGGTGTTGCGGTCGCTGGAGCCTGTCGAGTATTTCAAATTATAAATTATTCGGTGAACTTTTTCTGAAGTAAAATGGTACCATGGTAGCTTCGTCACCGGGCCGTTAAGTAGTATTTTATTATTGTTATTTAATTTTTTTTTTTTTTAAATAGTACGACTCGTATTTACTAGCTAGTACTACTACTAATCATTAGTACCACCTACTTAGTAGCTCGTATCTCAGCCCTCACCGCCCTCAGCGGACTGCAGCGCTATGGTTGAAGCAGCCATCTACACACATGTCTTCACCGCGGCGGCGTTGTGGTCTGTTCACCAACTCCTGCTCGTGCTGGATCCGAGGAGTATCTGCGTGGAAAACCGCTTCGATTCGGTCACCAATGTACCCCCCGAGTGGCGCCGCTGGAGAAAGGAACTCTCGTGGAAGTACCACCTTTCCCCCTTCATGTACGTACTCCTCGGCGTAGCCCTTGCCGTGCCCGGCGACGGCACGGGCGTCTTCGGCGGCCCCCCGCTGGTTTCGGAGCCGGTGCGCCTCGCCGTGGGAGGAATGCTTGTGCTCCAAGGTTACATCTCATGGTGGAGCGACGCGTCGTGCTTCGGCGTGGACTCGGTGGCGCACGCTGTTGACCGCACGATGGCTCCCTGCACGACGGTCGTCTCCGCCGTGCTGTTGCTGGCCGGGGCGCTCGAATGGCAGGCGCGATGCTTCTTTGTAGCATCCTGCTTCACTAGTTTCATTTTCTTTGGCCTATCGCAGGGAATGCTGAAGGACGGCGGGAGGAAAAAGGCTCTGTTTGATGAATTCCAATGGTGGCATACCTGGTGGCACTGTTCGCTGCCGCTTGGTGCGGCGGGTGCTCTGAGCGTGAATGCGCTTATCTCCGGGAGCAAGGGGTTATGAGTACGACACTATCATTTCCGGGAGTCGCTAAACTTGTGGTGTGCAGGAGGTATGCATACTATGCATAGATATAATTATGCATACATGGATACTACTAGTATGAACGAGTTGTATTACTGTTAGTTTGCATTTGTTGCCACACAAATAATACAAACCGAGGGATCCTACACCGCCGGTGCCATGGTACCATGTACCGGTAGGTCCATCTTTTTTAGCGACGTCGACGATGATGACTGCGAGACTGAGCAGGAGTAAAGTGGATTATTAGACATGTTGCCTCATCTACTAGTACTAGTACATATTTGCGTATTTATTACCTATGGTTTTAAATAGGCAATTTAGAGCTGGTGCGTCCAGGTGGGCAGTGCCTATTTACGAGCTCGTTCTCATGATATAGGAGTCATCAACGACCTCGTTGGCCTCTACTCCCGCCTCCTTCTCGCCGCTTGCGCGCCATGGCCACGTTCCAATCCTTCGTATCTGCATACCAGGATGTGGTGCTCAAAAATAAGAAGGCCGATGACGCTCCGCCCGTGCCGTCGCCGGGTTTCTGGCCTGGTGGTACATTCATCATCCGCGCAGGATTGCTCCGCCAGCGAAGCAAGTTGACATCCAAAGTCAGATATTTTTCGCTCTCCTCGGACGGAATGCTGTCACGCGGAAAGACGGCTGATAGCCTGCTCGAGCCGTACCTTTTCCTCGCAGCCGGCGTGTGCGCGCTTCACAAGAAGAAGCATCGGTGCCTGTCCATCACCCTGCCCACGAAGAGACTCAAGTTGCGGGCGTCTTCCCCGGAAGAGGCCGCGGCTTGGGCCGCCGACATTGGTGCTATTTTAAAGGGTGACACGTACACGAACCCTTCTCCTTTCAAACCTCGGCGGCTCGCGCTCGAGTTCGATACGGGCGCGCTCGATTCGAGCGATGACGACGAGTGGGCCACCGCAGAAGAAGAGATCAAGGACGAAGCAAAGGAGAGAGGCGACTGCGATGACGACGATGACGACGATCTCCTCCCAAACCCGGCCCAAGGAGATGTCGCTGCCGCTGCTGCCTCCGAAGCCAACGCCGCCGCAACTTCTGCGTACTCTGACGCAGAGAAAGCCTCAATTGCCGCCTTGCGAAGTGAAATATCGGCGTTTGCCGCCGCCTCTGGCGGGCTGGCGGCCGTATACGCCAAAGATGACGACATCCTCTGGCGCTTCGCTCTTGCGCACAATTACGATATCGGCGCCGCGGCGGACATGTTCAGACACAGCTGCACGTGGAAGGAAGAAGAATTTGGAATGGCGGAGAAGTGGGATGAGTGGCGGCCTAATGGGCCGCGACGCAACGTCGCTGAGACAGGGCTTGAGCTGGAAATGTGGAACTCGCGCTCGGCCCGTGCACGCCTCGGCGATGAACTCTTCTACTCCGGGTACATCGGCACGTCCTCCGGGCTCTACCCGGGCTCTGAAGGCGCACCCGTAATTGCAGAGAGGCTCGGGCGCGTTGACTTGCACGGCATCGCCAAAAGCGAGGCAACGATGGACCTTGTCCTCTCCTCCTACACCATCCACCTGGAGGAGACGTGGCGTCGCGCTCTCGCCGCGGGCCCGAAGAAGCGCGCACTCATCATCGTCGACCTGGCGGGCCTCAACCGTTTCTTCCTCTGGAACGTCGGCCTTGTAAAGCGCATCACATCCGTGGGCCCGCCGAACTACCCGGAGACCTGTGCCAAGGTGTACGTACTACCTTTCGCACTATGCCCTTTGCCCTCACTCATTCGACCACAACCCACCACCACCATCCCATCCACCGCACAAAATCCCTAACTCGCACACTTTTTTTTCCTGCTTCACACGTACAGGTGGATATGCAATGCCCCGAGACTCTTCAAGGTTCTCTGGGGGCTTGTCGCGCCCTTCCTCCCGGAACGAACCAAGGCAAAGGTTGAGATCATGACTTGCGATGCAGGGGAAGTCGCTGATAAGCTCGCCCCGTTCATCGCTGGTGGCAAAGCGAGTCTTCCGACGTTTCTTGGCGGCGGCAGCGACGCGACGAGCGTGGCGCCGGCGAGGTCGTTAGGCGAGGTCGCGGAATTGCTCGCGGAGAACGGTATCGCGTTGAAATCGGGTGCAGAGACGCCGGTCCGTACTTTTCCGGGGAAGGCACAGTAGATAATGCTCTGAAACAAGGTTGAACGTGCAGCGAGGAGGTGTAGCGGAAGGAAGGAAGCAAGGACGGAAGGAAGGAAGGAAGGAAGGAAGGAAGGAAGGAAGGAAGGAAGGAAGCAAGGAAGGAAGGGGGAAGTTTTTACCATTATTTAATCTGTTTGGACAGAATGAAATTCGGCATTCATACTATGCATAGTAGCCGTCAGAAGATATTCTTGTACTTAAGGTTCTGCGTCGTCGTGCCAAACGATTTCACGAGTCCTAAGGGTGACGGCGCGGCCCCACACGAGGTCGGCTTCGAGCCGAAGAGGGACTGGCCGCCGAGCAAGCTGAGGAAGGAGCCTCCACCGACGCCAGGCTCTTCTTCCTCGCTCTCGCTCTCGCTCTCGCTCTCGCTCTCGCTGCTCTCGCTATCGCGGTCGCTGGCACTGTCGATCCGGCCTGCCATGAGCTCAGCGTCCATGCTCGGGTCAATTGCATCCTCGTCCTCACTATCCTCTTCGTCGCTATCCTCCTCCGCTTCCTGGTGCGACTGCGAGCGCTCCTTTTTCGAGCGAAAGCCGAGAACCTCTTCCAGGCCGTTCATGTTTGTAGGGATGCCGTTCCCCACTTCTGCTGCCGTCGCTGACCCTGCCCCGCGGGCACGCTTGCGGCCGCGGCTGCCGCTGCTGGAGGCGCTCGATGTACGCTGCCGCTTGCGCTTGTCCGGCGTCGCGGATGCGGCATTTTCTATTCCAGCACCAGCGCTGCTAGACCGCCGCCTCTTGAGCGGCGACAGTTCAGGCTCCGCTTCCACGGCGGCACCGGCTTGAGCTTTAGGCTGGATGAGGAGGGACTTGAGCGGCAATGTCGCGGGCTTGGCACTGGTTCCCGCTAGCGGAGATGCGGTGTCGGCAATCTTCTCTCTTTGGGCGATGGAAGCGGCGCGGATCTGTTTCAAACTCACACGCCACCCTTTTGATCGGGCAGCCTCGTGCAATGGTCTAGTCCCGCACTTGCCTGACTTGCACTGCCTCGCAGTCTTGCCAATGCTGCAGTATGGGCAGCTCATGAGGGCTGCATTGATGAAGGTGGCAATTTCATCGTCGGTCACGGCAATCCGCTGCTTATCGCAAGATTTCGTTTTCTCCTTCACCTTTTCATCTTGTTCCTCCCCTATCTCGCCCTCCTCCTCCTCCTCCTCCTCATCCTCATCCTCATGTGTATCCATCTGCGTCACCGCGATCTGCGCAAGCTCCTCCTCCTTTCCCTCCTCCTCCTCCTCCTCGCCTTCACTGTCGCTGCCGCTGTCACTGTTGCTGCCGCTGTCGCTGTTGCTGTCGCTGTCACTGCCGCTGTCGCTGTTGCTGTCGCTGCTGCTGCCGTCGTCTTCGTCGTCGAGCGTCTCGCAGAGCACGTACTTTCTGTGGAGCCTGCTCCACAGATCGTCAAGGTCATCAGCGTAGCCTTCCAGCACACTGTCCGCATTGGCAAGCTTCTCCTTCAAACCTTCGCTGCAGTACTTCTTGTAGAAAGCGATAAGGCGTTCTCTGGGCGGGAGGGTGCGTTCTTCCTCCGCTTGTCGTTTTCTACCTTCTGCCGCTTTCTCCTCAGTATCACCATCATTCTCCTCCTCCTGCTCCTTCTCCCTGACCCGCTCCTTCTCCTTCTCCCGCTCCTTCTCCTTGACCTGCTCCGTCACCTTGGCCAGGGTCTCACCGTCTCCCTCCGCAGCCAGGGCGCTGGTCTGTGCCTCTGCCTCCGCTACAACCTCGCCGACGAGCTCAGCGATGGCTTCGTCGACCAAAGCGTCGACCGAAGCGAGTCGTGCAGCGGCTAGTGATTTGGCTCGTGCGCAGGCCACGGTCTGTGCATCGGCGAGGGCTTCGGCGGCGACGGACTTGATGCCGTCCATGACCATTACTGCCTCGATGGAAACAGCAGCAGCAGCGGCGGCGGCGGCGGCGGCGGCGGCGGCGGCGGCGGCGGCGGCAGCATCAGCTTTCTCGGCAACATCGGCCGCTGCCCCTGCGGCGGAAGTGGTAGCATCATCGAGCGCTCGAATCGCTTTGGCGCGTCCTCGTCGGCCAGAAATGGCGAGCTCTTCGTTGGCGGGGACAAGCTGCGTGACGGCGTCGTCTGCATCTGCACTTGCGCTCTCGTCGTCACCCTCGTTGTCGTCGGCCGAGCCCGGCGGCGAGTCTCCATCGGAAAGATTTTCGTCCACCTCCATCGCGTCAACGTCGTTTTCGCTGGGCTGCTGCTCATCCCCCTCGTCCTCCTCTTTCTTCTTCTCCTCCTCTTTCCCCTTCTCCTTCTCCTTCGCCTCTTGTTGTTCCTGCTCCCTCGAACGAAAAAGTCCAGTGCAAAGAGTACAGAGAAAGGATGGAGATTCCCTTGTACGTCGACTGGGAGGGCGCTGCTTGCGACTTCCTCGTCGTGGGCAAGGCCAGCTCAAGCCTAGCAGAGCTGGGCGTCCACATTGTGCAGGCATTCAACGAGCTCAACCCGTCTGCGCCTGCATCGGTCACGCCGATGCGGCTGCGCACGCGCAAGAGAGTTCCGTCAACCTCTGCGCCGGCCACGCCATCTTCCGCTGCCTCTGCTGC
>JACLAC010016326.1_pt1 | contig 13354 bp, 6 predicted proteins | sample 8027881 | NCBI WGS metagenome assembly JACLAC01 (sample SAMN15725517, study PRJNA655200) | protist metagenome | isolation source: fluorescence activated cell sorting (FACS) single amplified genomes of... | place: Spain: Blaines Bay Microbial Observatory, Mediterranean Sea | collected 2016-01-19 | reverse complement strand
CTTTGATTGAACAATATCGATTAAAAAATGGTCGTCTGGTTGTTGGCCCATAAAACGTCGGAGAATTAACTTCTTGGTTGCTTGGGGCATAAACTTGTGAGGAGCAGCCAAGTCCTAAAGCACCGTCTGTTGCAAACTAAAGTTGGCGCCTGTTCCTATTTCGTTGACTTTTGCGAAGGACCAGGATGGACAGATCCTGCCCCCCTCCGACAGTGTATAAAGCTGGGGAATTGCACCGTAAACACCCCCTGTTAAGAACCTGGCGGAAACACTTCGTAGTACTTGATCAGTTTTCTATGAGATATTTTGAAGACCAGCAGTCGTTTGTGGCGGGAAAGAAGGCACTTGGAACAATACCTATAAATGGCACCGTTGTCTTCGACGGTGGAAATAGTGCTACCATGGGGTCCCCCCAGATTCATGTAGTTGTGGACCAGAAGCACGATCAACTTTTTGATAGGCGTTTGACCTGCTTTAGCCACCCAAACAAAAACACAGCAATCAGTTGGATGCTAGCGCTGCAAAAATTGATGAGTAAGCGCTCAAGTATATCAAACCCCCCCCCGAATTATGAGGGCCCAGCTCCAGCAGCTAGGGCGACGTCCCTCTCCTCCCCGTCCGGGCTGGACTCTGCTGCGAAAGCGCACAGGTATGCCCGCGAAGGAAGTTTATCGGGATCGAACGAAGCGCCTGGTGAGAAACTTGGGAAGATGATTTTGAATGGACGTAATTCGTCAAGGTGGCTAGAGAAGATTATGCCCGAAGAGCCGTTGCTCTTTTCTGACGACGTAGAGACGCTCCCGCGGGAGTATAAAAGTCAGGTAATGCGTTTGGTTGAGTCTCAAAGGAAAAATGTGCGAAGAAGGAGTAAGCTTTCGGAGGTGCACGTCCCAAACAATTGGGTATTATTGTGCAACGTGGACGGCATCAAAGTGTACGAAAGTGAACGCACCGGTAGCAAGCCAGCGTTCCAAATTGTTTGTGCAGTACCAGCAAGCCCACAGGCCATCGCAGCGATTATCGACGACCCAAAGACACGCCCGGCATGGGACATTGACTTTCCCATTGCAAATATTGTGGACGATGTTGGACCATCAACAAAAATATTGCATCTGCACGGCGAAATAAAATGGGACGGTGTTTCTGACGGGGCTGCATGTGGTGATGGTACCTTTCGAGATGTTGTCGCGCAGGCGCTAAAATCTCGTTCGATAAAAATAAGAAAGAGGGGTTTGGCCGCTTCAGAAGCATTCCTAGTTTGCATTTTCTTTGTTTTAATTACACCAGTAGTATTCCGGGAAGTAGTAGCTCTGTCTCCGTTTCGGAATGATTATGCTTCAAGCCTGGAGCCGCTGGTGCTGCATATAGTTGGGGCCGTCCTTGGGGGGACAATCATTGGGGTTTGCTCAAACTTTTATTTGGTATGGGGTGGGTTTTCTGGGCCCCTCCAAATTGTAAGACGACTTGAGGACCTGTTTGGCGGCAGTGATATCTGCGTATTGAGGCATACCGAAATCGATAGTGTGGGGAACATCACTATTGCCGAGGAATCGATCGATAGTGTGAGATGTCCCAAAATGGGAGATTGCGTGCGAGCAAAAGATCATGGGGGTGGGTTCTTCATTTCGCCAGTTAGTAAGGGGCAATGGCCAGTGTCGCAAGTAACGTATGTCGTCAATACCGATTTTGGTGGAAGTGCAAATCTTCCCGAGTTGAATGTAGCACGGCAAATAAAAAGGATAAAGGTAATACTAGCCCTCCGAGAACTTGTCCGTCAGACCGTCCAGTCGGAAACGTACAGGGAAAGTCCTACATGGGATGCATCTGGGCAAATTCTACGCCCCCTGTACATTCTCGAACGGCCCATGGGGGATTGTGAAAATGCGTCTCGGTCACCTTTGATCAATTGCGTTGGGTTTCAAAGATATTGGAATAGGGCTACCCATCGAAGTTGCTGGTTGCCCTCTCCATTGAACTTTGAAGCGCAGACCGTCTCGAAGTTTAAGCCATGTCTGTGGAAGCCCTTGTCCCGAAGCGGCACGGAGAATACTAGAAACAGCGCAGATGAAGTGGATGGGTTGGCATCATCACCTCGATTTCAGGCGTGGGACCCGGAAGAGTGGATGAGAGGCATGACACGGGTCCCTACAGGCGGACTCAAGGGGATACAGCATGAAAAAATCGACTCGTCTCGAAAAAAAGCTCACGGGACCCGGCGGCTGTTAGTCGATGTGTTATCCGACGCAATAACGGGCAGTATAGATGGAAACCCCGCAGACGCGATGGCGACGGCGATGCTGTCGGTGGAAGACAGATCGGTTTTAGAGGCGTGCTCCGATAACTTTGTTTACGCACCAAACTTTTTGGAAGACGCCAAAAAATCCAGCATGCCCCTACAACGCTTCAAGTACGTCATGGCATTTGCGATAGCAGGGCTGCATACAAATGCAAGGCAGTCGCGCCCCTACATACCAGATACCGGTGATGTTTTCTCAGGTGAAATGGAAAATGGCTCCAGGATTGACATCAAATTGATTGGTAAGCAGCCAACAAAAGTCTCATTCGATGCTTGCGGAGCTAAATCTATCTTCGAGAAGAACCGGAAAGTGGATTATAATTTTAGTAGCGGGAACGACACCGAACAAAGCGACGAAGAAGGATATCTTTCAGAAGGCGCAGGCAGCTATGTAGGTACAGATAACAGCGACGATGCGTTGCTAGAAAATAAGACGAGTTCGGGATGGCGGGTTTCTGGGTAAGTAAAACGTTTTTTTTGTTGGCATGGATTTTTCTGAAACGATGAACTAACATTTCTAAATTCTTGTCTTTTCTTTCACATTTAAATTTAATCCAGAACTTGGGAAATGGTGACTTTATTCAAGGGCAATACGATAGAAACAAATTGGCAAGGGCTTACTAAAGTGGAATTCAGCGACGGCAGCAGTATCTGCTACACCTTGCCGACAGTATCGATGGCTGGAGTCATGTGGGGGGATCGCATAACGGAGCTGATTGGAGAGATGAAGTTTTTTGATTCCGAAAATAAACTGGAATGTGTCTTGAAATTTAACCCTTACCTGAAAACTGGCGTTGAAAGTCTCTTCCAAAGCCGCACCGTTTCCGATCACGTACGCGGAGAAATAAAGTCCACCACTACAGGTCAGATATTGTCAGTTGCTGAGGGATCGTGGTTGGATGGTTTGCAGTTTGACCACGTACCTCTGTGGGAAATGCGAAGAGATTGCCCGTCCAAAATTACAAAGTTCACCACCTGATCGTTATTCATAAGATTCTAATGTAAAATTAAGGAATTAATTACTAGCACTACACAAATAATATTGTACTTGTCTTTTTGATTTTGTGTCCCGAGGTCATCTAAAAAATCATCTGCTTTTTCTTCCATCTCTTCCTGCTGTGTACAGATTAAACGCAAGGCTGCATCTCCTCGGTCATCTAAAAAAGGGGGGGGGATAACTACGAAATCTTTATCGATTGCTGAGGTTCTTGGTTCTACTTGTGCGGTGTACTTAGTATTAATACAGTACCTGTACAGGTATCGGTGACGCTTGTGTTGCTATGCAAACAACAGTGGTACAGGGACGGCCCATTTATTATGACAACAACAATATAATATCTTTTTTTGTTGTTGTTGGAGGATGAAAAAAAGATATTTGTTGTTAGCTCATAATAGTGTGTTGTAGGAGGAGGTAGGAAATAAAAAAAATACCGTAATAATAAATTCCTATATAATTATCGACACCCCATCTGTTGAGATATTACCTGTATCTCTGGTGGGGTTTGATTGTTGTGTCAACGCAGAACATCCGCACCCCGACGTGCGCATTGGAAAAAAATTGTAAAGAGTTATACTCTCTATTCAGTGAAGTTTCCCCAACGACTTTGAGAAGTCCTTCATCACATCATCAAAAGGGAGAAGAGGAGGGCGGCGTTTTTTCTTCTTCTTCTTTTTTTTTTTTTAATTTATTATCTAAGAGATTGCAGCACACAGCACACATTTATTAGAAAAAAGATATATTTTATAATACAATATACCTGGTACAACACCATTGTTGTTGTGGTTGGTATTATACGGTACAGGTACCAAGGTATTACACCTGTATTATTAAAAAACCACCGCGCAACACAGATATAAAAAAATAATAATAATAATATAAATAATAATAAATAACCAAATTATAGGAATTGTGTATTGTAGAATAGATTTTTTTGCCACATTGAAAGGAATTCTACCGAGAGGAAGTGAATAACGGATATTTTTCTGCATTGTATAAAAAGGAGAGCGTACATTAATGGAGGGGAAACATAAAGAATCAATTGTGTTTTTTTCTCCTCACTGATAACCGAATCACGGCCTGTATGAGTTCTTTTGCTTCCGGCCTTGTTGTCTCTATTGGGCCCCTTGTGGAAGAAATCGACGGGCGCCTAGAATCGGTTTTTGCTTCACAGGAGAACCTACTACGCCAGTTGAAGAGTTTGTCCTCCGAGGTAGATACGTTAAATTTGGAGTCGGAAGCGGCGCAGCCATTGGATGTTCACGTCAAGAAAATAGTTAGTATTCGAAAGCGAACATTATCAATTTCAAAGCTACTGAACTCAGTCCAGAACCGACTAGAAGCAGTAGATACGAAGCTGTCGAAGCGAGCGGCAGCTCTCGGCCCACAAGTAGAAGCTTTGGACGCCATTGCCAAAGCAGCCAACAACCAATAAATTACGTGCGTATGCAGCCAACCAAACGTCGGGGCTGCAGCACCGCAAACCAAGGCCCGCCCCCTCCTCCGCCTTTGCCGAGGGTTCTACCAACCCGACCCGGCACGGTGAGGGTGACCAAGTACTTTTCAAAAAGCACGTCTATATATGAAGCCCGGGACGCTATCTGCAGTTCAGCATGGTCTTCGGGAGATGTCTTCCTTCGCTACTTGGAAAGCCATGAAGGGCATAAGTGGAGAGACCTGCTGTCTTCAGCCCGCATACTCGAATTAGGAGCCGGTGTCGGGCATGTCGGCATTGCAATTGTTGGCGCTTTGAAGCCCATCAGCTACACATTCACAGACTTGTTCATCCGAGCGACTGCTGTAAACTTAGCTTTGAATGCAGAACACATTGACAACAGCCTCTCGTCTGTGAAATGTTTCAGCTTGGACTGGTTTGACTCCCCCGCGACGAAGAACCATGCATGGCTGCGAGACAGACAATATAACTGCGTCGTTGCAATTGATTGCGTCTGGGTACCGGACTTGTACAAACCGTTTGTTCAGTGGATTGTCACCTTGGCAAATTCATCGGCTACGATTTATTTAGCGCATGAGCACAGGTCAAAGGAGAGTTATTGCCTGGTGTTCAAAGAGTTAATCGACTGTGGGCTTGTTATACGAAAAATCCCAACCGAAAATCTTCCTCCTAAAGCTTGCCCGTTAATCGCGCTGTTTACCATTTGTCGAGAACCTCACCTTCGCGCTTAAAAGCTGAGTGGGATTGCATACAGAAGATTCTCCTTTGTCTCTTTTCGAAAAAAGTGAAACAATTAAACTTAAAAACAAGAAAAATTGGCTGTTATTTTAAGTGTAATTTAAAATTAATGTACACTGCGAACTGAAATCTAGATTTAGACAAAATTAAACTTAAAACCAAAAATTTTGGCTGTTATTTAAAACAAGAAAATTGGCTGTTATTTTAAAGCAAGAAAATTGGCTCTGTTATTTTATAAGTACAATTAAAATTAATGTACTGCGAACTGAACTCTAAATTTTAGACAATTCAAGGTTTTACATTTCTTCATGTGCTGCGAACTTATCTCTGCTCTTGTGGTTTTACTAAACAGTATACCCTTGTCACCTAGTGTTGACTATCATTCTCAGATGTACTCCATGCATGATCCGAACCGGTGTACGGAATTGCGTCGATGACAGGAGACCCATAATTAACTTCCTCATCCGGTGTCTCGCTCATAGATGAACCGTTCCTTGTGTTGGTGTCCAAGCAGCGGCGTAATTGTTTTAGCCAACTGCTTGGAAAAGTGCTTCTTCGGCGAAAACCAAGGGGGCCTGCTTTCGAGACCATAGCTGGACGCATCTTTTTAAATTCGTGATTTTTTATTATTAAGGTAATTTATTACATCCAGTAAAGTGTTTGCTTTCCCTCTTCTTTTGTACACGTAATAGCACTGAAACAAATTATAACGAACAAAATTTTATTTCCATCATATTTCTATGCTTGAGGAAATGACAAATATAATATTTCTCTTCATTTACTATAATATGTAGACACAGCATAGAGAACAAATATTGTCCGTAGAAAACATCCTTCCTCGCGAAGAACAGTTAGTGCGGCGCCGAATTGAAAAAGATGAAACAAAAAAAGTTAACTATTTCAAACGTAGAGATCTTTTTGAATAAAAACTAATTTTTATACATTTAAACCGCCAAAAATGCTTTTTAATATATAAAAGTATGCTAGTATGGTTCATTTTTGTAACGCCACGAAATGAATAAGTGTTTGTTAGGGTGGCGTTTGGTCTAAATCGTCCATTTGCAAACAAATTGTCCCTAGGAACCACAATTCCAAGTCATTCGAGGGCAAACAATTTATAAACGTTCGTTCAGGCGAGTTTGTCATGACAAGAGCGATCGTCTGATCTAAACTTATGTAGTTAGGCGCCCCCCTTGCTTTCATTTGTCATTTTCTGGCTAGAAGCTTTCATACTTTGAAAATCGAGTTGGATTTTTTTTCGCGCCAAGGACACTGAACACTTTATTGAACAGGTGTCTATCAAAGCCTTTTACACTTAAGAATAAACAACGACGGTCGTCTTTCTATTTTTTGTAGAAAAGGGTATTTTGTTATTTTTTGTTGTAATTTTGTGTTGAAATAAATTTCTTTCATTTTTACAGCGAAAAGAAATGTTAATTTATTTTAAGATATGCTGTGATCATATAAAATACCGATTGTTAAAACAAAAAAAGGAAACGAAACAATTGCGAAAGAACACTTGTTGTTGGTACATTGAAACAAAGTTGATTCTTTTTTTAGTGCTGTGTGTATATATTTACTTACCCTTAAAATGACCGTTTTAAGACGCAAAAAGTTTTTGGAAAAAAATTAATAAAAATTGTTTTTGATTCTATTTAGGTATGTTATTTATAATAATGTATTTTTTGCCGGGCGCGAGAGTTGACGGGGGTGAGCCCCCGTACCGCCCACTCCAAAGCTCAATCCCCTCCTTGGTTCCTCCATATACTTGCAATTCCTAAACTTTAAATAGTAACTAATAAAAAACCTAAATTCTATTTAAACTCGGCCAGTAATATGGTTTGTGGCAATATGTCTTTCCTCAACTCCTTTCGGGATTGTTTACGTTTTCAACATGCCTGCAAGCCTAGAATTCATCACCGTGTACTCGTACTTTGGAGACCGGCCGTGTGTAATTATGAAAATGCTATCTGTGCTGAGTTTTTCTGCGCTTCGATTGTCTTCGTAAAATGCCAGGTGGCCCAGTTTATACTCTTTCTCAATTCTACAATTGAGAATTTTGTAGACTCTCATCCGAGCTGGGCTTGCTTCAAAAAAGTCAGAAGGCAACAAAAATATCATTTTTGACCCTTCCTTCAGCAAGTACATGGCAATGAAAAGAGTCTGAAACGCAACCTCGAAATCTGGATTGCTGATGACGAAATCAAATGAACGCTTGTTGTCAATAACGTACTTCAGAAAGCTGTCCCCAAAAGCATCGGCGTTCATCCAAGTAGCGTGCGGCACCCGAGATTTTCCTTTTTCGTACCGATTTTCTAGTTTTTCGACTGCAACGGTGCCTGCGGGAAGTTCATTTGTCAGCGATCCATGGCCTGCTCCCAAGTCAATTAATCTATGTTTAGATTCCACAAGACCGTACGATTCCACAATTTGCCTAATGAACACAGACACGTGCTTAGGCGTGCTGCACAATTTCGAAGAAATCCGTCTATACTTTGCCGTTTTTGATATCATGGCGAGGATTCCCGTCAGCATTTTTTTCTGGTCGTTAAAGCGCGTCCTTTTCTGGCTCGGTGTTTCTACGGAAAGGTGCCCGCCTGGTCGTGTTTCCATTTGGGCCCCGTCCTTCTTTTTCGGTGGTCGACTTGGAGTCTCATTTTGAAGCGGTGGGAGAGCAGAGAAAGAAGACGCTTCCACCCGACAATATTTGCATGCAAATGAAACCTTTTTCACCATTGATGGCATGCAACAATCTTCATGCTGCCATCCCTGACAAGTCTCGCACTGAATCCAAGAGCCTTTATAGCCTTTTCTACCCACATAATGCCTTGTAAGGTTGCATCCACAGCACCATACACCAACATCACTTTCCAAGAACATTCCAACAGGGTCTTCGATGGTAAATAAGCGCGATTGGCCAAAAATTCGCGGCCTGTTGTTTCCCATTTCTATGAAATATTCTTTGCCAGGGGCGAGATGCAACGGCATGACAAAATCGAAGCTCATTCGGTTCGCAACGCCTGCGTCGACGCTTGGGCAAACAACGTAAATGTCGTCAACGCGACGGTGTTTCTGGCCTACGTATAAATACGCTCCCCTGGCGCTTCTAGGATCATCCATTTCCCACTCAATTGTCATTTTAGATCCTTTCTGAAAGGTGGCGCTGCCCCTTGGACCCAAAGCTCCCACAAACGTTACGTGGCAATCCCGCCGTGGGTTTCTCTTTTTCTTGACTGTAAAGTCTGCGGGCTCCCATTTCGCATTCTTTTCAACCATGCCTCTGCTACTCCACCGCACTGGCACCAAAGCGGTAGTGTTGTCCCTATCGCGTTTTCTTTTCTTTTCGGCAACACTGGTGTGCAAGTTCTGGGTAATGCTACTGGCCATCAGGGACGAACCACCTTCTGGCATTAAAGCTTTCAAAAACTCTCTGTTCTGTAAAACGTTCAATTCCCGTTCTTTCTCATAGGCACTCAAAACGACTGGAGCACTGTTCTTACTTGCGCGTTCACTTGCATTTTTCTTGCTTACACTGTCGCACTCGGCATTTCTCTTGGCGTCCCAAATAGCCCCAGCGCATGTGAACTTTTCGCTTGTAAAACTAGCAGGTCCAAGTCCTACAGGCAGCTGGTGCCACTTCTGACAGCTCGCAATGTCACAGCATAGCCAATTAACAATACCTTCGTCTGACTCTGGTGCAACTACTCCGCCAGGGGGTGCAATTTTCCAAAATGGTCGCATGTGAGGGCTGCAGAAATCTATCAACCTTGTAATAATGCTGCCATCGCCAGGCAGTTTTAAAGACACTTTAAATAAACCAGTTTTGGCTTGGCGGTTACTAAGCACCCTTCCAGAGAGCCAGCTGTTCTGAAGTTGATCGTCGGCATTAACCCAAAAGAGAAATATGCTTTGCCCTTTCTGTGGTACTTCCATTGTCTCTAAATAGTTTCGTATGCTCGGTTCTTAAAGTCGTTGGGGAAACTTCACTGAATAGAGAGTATAACTCTTTACAATTTTTTTCCAATGCGCACGTCGGGGTGCGGATGTTCTGCGTTGACACAACAATCAAACCCCACCAGAGATACAGGTAATATCTCAACAGATGGGGTGTCGATAATTATATAGGAATTTATTATTACGGTATTTTTTTTATTTCCTACCTCCTCCTACAACACACTATTATGAGCTAACAACAAATATCTTTTTTTCATCCTCCAACAACAACAAAAAAAGATATTATATTGTTGTTGTCATAATAAATGGGCCGTCCCTGTACCACTGTTGTTTGCATAGCAACACAAGCGTCACCGATACCTGTACAGGTACTGTATTAATACTAAGTACACCGCACAAGTAGAACCAAGAACCTCAGCAATCGATAAAGATTTCGTAGTTATCCCCCCCCCTTTTTTAGATGACCGAGGAGATGCAGCCTTGCGTTTAATCTGTACACAGCAGGAAGAGATGGAAGAAAAAGCAGATGATTTTTTAGATGACCTCGGGACACAAAATCAAAAAGACAAGTACAATATTATTTGTGTAGTGCTAGTAATTAATTCCTTAATTTTACATTAGAATCTTATGAATAACGATCAGGTGGTGAACTTTGTAATTTTGGACGGGCAATCTCTTCGCATTTCCCACAGAGGTACGTGGTCAAACTGCAAACCATCCAACCACGATCCCTCAGCAACTGACAATATCTGACCTGTAGTGGTGGACTTTATTTCTCCGCGTACGTGATCGGAAACGGTGCGGCTTTGGAAGAGACTTTCAACGCCAGTTTTCAGGTAAGGGTTAAATTTCAAGACACATTCCAGTTTATTTTCGGAATCAAAAAACTTCATCTCTCCAATCAGCTCCGTTATGCGATCCCCCCACATGACTCCAGCCATCGATACTGTCGGCAAGGTGTAGCAGATACTGCTGCCGTCGCTGAATTCCACTTTAGTAAGCCCTTGCCAATTTGTTTCTATCGTATTGCCCTTGAATAAAGTCACCATTTCCCAAGTTCTGGATTAAATTTAAATGTGAAAGAAAAGACAAGAATTTAGAAATGTTAGTTCATCGTTTCAGAAAAATCCATGCCAACAAAAAAAACGTTTTACTTACCCAGAAACCCGCCATCCCGAACTCGTCTTATTTTCTAGCAACGCATCGTCGCTGTTATCTGTACCTACATAGCTGCCTGCGCCTTCTGAAAGATATCCTTCTTCGTCGCTTTGTTCGGTGTCGTTCCCGCTACTAAAATTATAATCCACTTTCCGGTTCTTCTCGAAGATAGATTTAGCTCCGCAAGCATCGAATGAGACTTTTGTTGGCTGCTTACCAATCAATTTGATGTCAATCCTGGAGCCATTTTCCATTTCACCTGAGAAAACATCACCGGTATCTGGTATGTAGGGGCGCGACTGCCTTGCATTTGTATGCAGCCCTGCTATCGCAAATGCCATGACGTACTTGAAGCGTTGTAGGGGCATGCTGGATTTTTTGGCGTCTTCCAAAAAGTTTGGTGCGTAAACAAAGTTATCGGAGCACGCCTCTAAAACCGATCTGTCTTCCACCGACAGCATCGCCGTCGCCATCGCGTCTGCGGGGTTTCCATCTATACTGCCCGTTATTGCGTCGGATAACACATCGACTAACAGCCGCCGGGTCCCGTGAGCTTTTTTTCGAGACGAGTCGATTTTTTCATGCTGTATCCCCTTGAGTCCGCCTGTAGGGACCCGTGTCATGCCTCTCATCCACTCTTCCGGGTCCCACGCCTGAAATCGAGGTGATGATGCCAACCCATCCACTTCATCTGCGCTGTTTCTAGTATTCTCCGTGCCGCTTCGGGACAAGGGCTTCCACAGACATGGCTTAAACTTCGAGACGGTCTGCGCTTCAAAGTTCAATGGAGAGGGCAACCAGCAACTTCGATGGGTAGCCCTATTCCAATATCTTTGAAACCCAACGCAATTGATCAAAGGTGACCGAGACGCATTTTCACAATCCCCCATGGGCCGTTCGAGAATGTACAGGGGGCGTAGAATTTGCCCAGATGCATCCCATGTAGGACTTTCCCTGTACGTTTCCGACTGGACGGTCTGACGGACAAGTTCTCGGAGGGCTAGTATTACCTTTATCCTTTTTATTTGCCGTGCTACATTCAACTCGGGAAGATTTGCACTTCCACCAAAATCGGTATTGACGACATACGTTACTTGCGACACTGGCCATTGCCCCTTACTAACTGGCGAAATGAAGAACCCACCCCCATGATCTTTTGCTCGCACGCAATCTCCCATTTTGGGACATCTCACACTATCGATCGATTCCTCGGCAATAGTGATGTTCCCCACACTATCGATTTCGGTATGCCTCAATACGCAGATATCACTGCCGCCAAACAGGTCCTCAAGTCGTCTTACAATTTGGAGGGGCCCAGAAAACCCACCCCATACCAAATAAAAGTTTGAGCAAACCCCAATGATTGTCCCCCCAAGGACGGCCCCAACTATATGCAGCACCAGCGGCTCCAGGCTTGAAGCATAATCATTCCGAAACGGAGACAGAGCTACTACTTCCCGGAATACTACTGGTGTAATTAAAACAAAGAAAATGCAAACTAGGAATGCTTCTGAAGCGGCCAAACCCCTCTTTCTTATTTTTATCGAACGAGATTTTAGCGCCTGCGCGACAACATCTCGAAAGGTACCATCACCACATGCAGCCCCGTCAGAAACACCGTCCCATTTTATTTCGCCGTGCAGATGCAATATTTTTGTTGATGGTCCAACATCGTCCACAATATTTGCAATGGGAAAGTCAATGTCCCATGCCGGGCGTGTCTTTGGGTCGTCGATAATCGCTGCGATGGCCTGTGGGCTTGCTGGTACTGCACAAACAATTTGGAACGCTGGCTTGCTACCGGTGCGTTCACTTTCGTACACTTTGATGCCGTCCACGTTGCACAATAATACCCAATTGTTTGGGACGTGCACCTCCGAAAGCTTACTCCTTCTTCGCACATTTTTCCTTTGAGACTCAACCAAACGCATTACCTGACTTTTATACTCCCGCGGGAGCGTCTCTACGTCGTCAGAAAAGAGCAACGGCTCTTCGGGCATAATCTTCTCTAGCCACCTTGACGAATTACGTCCATTCAAAATCATCTTCCCAAGTTTCTCACCAGGCGCTTCGTTCGATCCCGATAAACTTCCTTCGCGGGCATACCTGTGCGCTTTCGCAGCAGAGTCCAGCCCGGACGGGGAGGAGAGGGACGTCGCCCTAGCTGCTGGAGCTGGGCCCTCATAATTCGGGGGGGGGTTTGATATACTTGAGCGCTTACTCATCAATTTTTGCAGCGCTAGCATCCAACTGATTGCTGTGTTTTTGTTTGGGTGGCTAAAGCAGGTCAAACGCCTATCAAAAAGTTGATCGTGCTTCTGGTCCACAACTACATGAATCTGGGGGGACCCCATGGTAGCACTATTTCCACCGTCGAAGACAACGGTGCCATTTATAGGTATTGTTCCAAGTGCCTTCTTTCCCGCCACAAACGACTGCTGGTCTTCAAAATATCTCATAGAAAACTGATCAAGTACTACGAAGTGTTTCCGCCAGGTTCTTAACAGGGGGTGTTTACGGTGCAATTCCCCAGCTTTATACACTGTCGGAGGGGGGCAGGATCTGTCCATCCTGGTCCTTCGCAAAAGTCAACGAAATAGGAACAGGCGCCAACTTTAGTTTGCAACAGACGGTGCTTTAGGACTTGGCTGCTCCTCACAAGTTTATGCCCCAAGCAACCAAGAAGTTAATTCTCCGACGTTTTATGGGCCAACAACCAGACGACCATTTTTTAATCGATATTGTTCAATCAAAG
>JACLAC010005619.1_pt1 | contig 13358 bp, 10 predicted proteins | sample 8027881 | NCBI WGS metagenome assembly JACLAC01 (sample SAMN15725517, study PRJNA655200) | protist metagenome | isolation source: fluorescence activated cell sorting (FACS) single amplified genomes of... | place: Spain: Blaines Bay Microbial Observatory, Mediterranean Sea | collected 2016-01-19 | reverse complement strand
GTGTTGTTTAAGACAATACGGCAGCCACCAATACTCAGATCAATGATCGTTGCTTGTTGGACGGATTTGTTACTTTGTGTATCCCAGCTTGTAATCTCTATAGGGATTTCGGTTGCGACGCGAAAATAATCGCGTCTAGGGATACGACGAATACTGTGGTCGGGCGGTATAGAAAGTAGTAAAGATGGTCGTTTACCTCCCAAGCGCTGGAGGACGCGAGAGACAAATATGTGTGTTGTAAATCCTCTGAAGATGGATATTTCAACCATGTGGTTGGCTTTAAGAGGTACCAAACGTCGTTTGTGAGTTGGCATGGAAATAGCAATTCCATTACTGTCTATATTTTGAATAAGGGATTTGTAACGGCGTACGGTACGGCCACTAGTATCCATTATCCGCAGTTCTATAGGATCTGCTATATTGATATCGGATATAGTATAAATAGTTTCTGACATAGACTTTGCTATTGGCGAGTGTATAAATAGTATTGTCTAATTTGGCCATTAAACAATACTTTATAACTTTGTATCGGGCAAGGACTACGAATATTATGCGGATATATAATGAGGGAATATGGATTTAAATAGGCCACGCAATGTCCTCTTTTTAATTGCTGATGATTGGAGTCGGATCGCTGGAGTTTATGATAATGCAGCGATTCAAACGCCTAATATTGATTCTTTGGCAGCGACCGGTGTCGTATTTGATTGGAGCTTCTGTACCAGTCCCTCTTGTGCTGTTAGTCGAGCTTGCATTCTTACGGGTCAACATAGTCATACGCATGGGCAATATGGCCATTGCCATGGCTTTCAAGGGTTTTCTACACACACTCATATGGGGTCCACGCCGCAAAGTTTAAAAGCTGCAGGGTATGTTACGGCTTGTATTGGCAAAAAGCATGTTGCGCCGGAGAGTGTTTATCCCTTCGATTATGAGCCAGAGGTAGATATGCGCAATGGGATAGACTTAGCAAGTAAAGCACGTCATTTTTTACATCAGAATTCTACCAATCCTTTTTATTTACATGTGGGTTTTACTGATCCGCATCGCAGTTCCAAAGGTTTTGGTAATGAGTGCTCCTATGCGGGAGTGCCAGAGGTATATTACGATCCAGATCAAGTTTTAGTACCGGAGTTCTTACCCGATGTGGCGGCAACGCGTGTGGACTTAGCAGATTATTATCAGGCGGTGACACGTTTTGACTTCAATGTGGGACAGGTATTGGGGGCATTGCAAGAATCGGGGCGAGCTGACGATACACTAGTAATATTGACGACGGATCACGCGATGCCTTTTCCTGGGGCTAAGGCATCGTTTTTTGAAAGTGGTCATCATTGCCCGTTTATTATATGTACGCCAGATCAGGCGTATAAGGACACGCATCACCAAGCGTTAATTAATTGGCTGGATATTCGACCGACAATCCACGATTGGTGTGGTCTGGATATTCCGGCGGAACTACCGGGACGTTCATTGTTACCCATATTGGGTGCACCCAATGTGGCGGGGTGGGATGAAGTAGTTTATTCCCATTGTTTTCACGAAGTGATTGATTATAACCCGTATAGAGTGTTGCGTGGACGACGGTATAAATATGTGCAGAATTTGGCGGCGGATCTGACGCCACCCTTACCGACAGATCTTTTTCGTTCAAAAACCTGGACTGCGGTACAACAAGATCGTTTAACGCAGATGGGATTACGACAGACGGCACAAGTAGTAAAGCGTGAAGCAGAGGAATTGTATGATCTAGTAGAGGATCCGCTGGAAACACACAATTGTATCAGCGCACCGCAGTTGCAAGATCTAGTAAAAGCGATGCGGCAGCGTTTATATGATTTTCGACGGCAAACACATGATCCGTGGCTGGAAGTAGATTTTCAAGCTGGACGCATTGATGCGGCAGCTGTGGCACGGTAAACATTCTATACACATTACATGGTAACAGGAGTAGAAAATGTTCGGTGAAATAAAAAATGTGCAAGGTGAAATCCTTGACTATAGCTATCACCCAGGCGCAGTTGGAGTTCGCACTATTGTAGTTTTAGGCCATGGTGTTACGGGTAATAAAGATCGTCCTTTTGTCATTGCTTTAGCAGAAGGACTAGCGGCAGCTGGGGTGCCAACACTACGTTTTTCATTTGCTGGTAATGGTGCTTCCGAAGGGCGCTTTGAGGACTCTCATATTTCCAAAGAAGTTGAAGATCTGGGCACTGTTTTAGATGTATTAGATGATTATCAGGTATGTTATATCGGCCATAGTATGGGGGGGGGGGCAGTAGGTGTTGTGCGCACCGGCCAAGATGAACGTATTCGCCTCTTAGTATCGCTTGCCGGTATGGTCCATACTAAAAAATTTGCAACAACTGAATTTGGGATGGAAACACCTGGAGCGGGATTTATGTGGGAAGATGAAGAGTGTCCTCTTTCCCAGGCGTACATGGATGATTTGAGTCAGATTGATACGGTGGTAGATAAAGCAGCAATTATTCACGTACCATGGCTTTTGGTGCATGGTAGTGAGGATGATGTAGTACCGGTTGGAGAATCCAAAGAGCTTAAGGCAATGGCCAATGAACCGGTAGAATTATACGTAATTGAAGGAGCTAATCATGTGTTTAGTGATGCCCATACAGCGCCAATGGTAGATAAGGTCGTAGAGTGGGTAAAAGAACATTTAGCCTAAGGACATGCTAAGTAAAATTTGTTGGTAAGCAGAGGTGAAATGGCTAGGATACAGCAAATGGTTTCGAGGTGTGTCAGAGTTATACTAGGCCATTAGGATAAGAAAAAATACCTTATAGTAGCTTTTCGCGTTGTAAAATATCTCCAGCAATGGCGTACGTTGTGCCATGCATACCGATCACTACTGGATCAAGCCCTGCAGACAGATAGCCACCGATGTAAAGGTTGGGAATCTCCTGCGATTCATAATTGTGTGCATGGGTTTTGACCTGCTGGACCTGGAAGCGGTAAGTATCGGATTTGTTTTGCAAGCTTAGTGGGGGAAAGCCTTGCAAAATAGAATAGTCGGCGATACCGCCAATTTCTTTTACCACATGGTCGGCAGCAATGAGCTTTTCTTTGGCGTCGATTTTGATGCGTACACGTCCGCCTTGGGGGGTGTCTTCTATTGTTTGTATCTGGGTGTTGTAGTGTGTTTGTAGACGTGGTGAATTGCTTTCTAAGATCTCAGCAATACGCTTGTAATAGGGCAAGCCATGACGACTGTCATTGATTAGCTGCCAGTGGATTTCAGGACCTTGACGCATCAGATAATGTACGTGTTTACCCGCATCGTGTAGCTCAGTAGCGGCCCAATCGGCTGAGCGTCCCCCGCCAACAACCACAACACGGTCTCCGGCGATATCTGCAGGATTGTCATAGTGGTTAGTTACCCATGGCAATTCTTCGCCGGGAACGTCTAGTTTGCGTAATACGCCGCGCTGGCCAGTAGCAAGAATCAGGTATTTGCAGGTATAGTATTGTAGGGTTCCACTGGCTAAGTGCTTGGCCGTTAAGTGAAAGCCTTTAGAGTGGGGTTTGATGGCTATAATATCAATGCCGGTACGGATATTTTTTTCTTGGCCAAACCGCTTGGGGATAGAATGGTAGTAGGCGAGCAAATCGTGTTTAATAATCAGTTCGTTGACATTCAACTCCAGATTATGTTCCTGAGCATATTGAGCTAGTGGATAGAACGCGAATTCCATCCACTGGCCCGGTGATAAGGTCAGCAGCTTGCGTGGCACGTTATTCCATAAGCCGCCAACGGCTTGGCGTGATACCAGAAGATAATCTAGGGCGTTTTGCTGTTGGAAATCCATAGCCATCTGAGCTAGGTCTTCGAATAGTTGGCGTGGGTGGTGCAGGAGACGAAATAGATCTACTGGTGCTAGATTGGCTTGTACCAAGGCTTGGAAATCTAAATTCAATAAACTTCCCTGTTGTTGGGCTAGATAAGCAGCTAATTGGGCATAGCGTTGTTCAAAAAGTGGACTAGAGCGAAAAAACGGATGCCAACCACCTAAGACAACAGAAAAGGGTAAACCTGCGGGGCCGCCGCCAACAATAATTACTGAGCGATGTTCGATTTGCATAGAGAATATTAAAGAATGTATAGGGGTTCATTGAAAGGTATTAAACAGCCGCGGCCCAGCCGTTACCGCCGGCCTGAACGTGTTGCGTTGTTTTGCAGAACTCGGCTAAATGGGCATCGCCTCCCACGTGCCTGGGTATTTCAGTCTTATGGCCCATCTGTTCTAGGGCGGTTATAAGCGTTGGATCCATATGTATTACTTCCAATGGTTCTTCGGTAATAACATTTAAACGCGGGGCTGCTGCTGCCTGATAAGGACTTGCATTAAAATCAATGACGCGTTGGGCCAATTGAGCGCCAACGCTAATAATCCGGCGTCCACCCGGTAGGCCAACGGCAACGTCACGTTCAGGCAAACGAATAATCATTGGCGCTACGTTGTTCAATGGACGCTTACCGGGGGCAACCGAATTGGGACGGCCAGGATTAGGATCTAGACGACACATACCATGACTGAGAATAATACCCGTGCCTGGTACTGTAACACAAGAACCTAGGTTACCCCCTTGAGTAATGGTAGCGGTAACGACGTTGCCTAGGGCATCAGCAGTAGAAAGGTGTAGAGTTTCATTGAGTGTTTTATTTGAATAGCCCAAGCCCATTGTATCGACATGCTTGGGGAAATGATGCAGTGCTTCAACACGGCCAGCCGCATAATTCTTGTCAAGCAAACGTTCAATAGGAACCTCGGTGAATGCTGGATCACCCATGTAGCGGAGACGGTCACGCCAGGCGCATTTGAGGATTTCGGCCAAGCGGTGCCAGTATAGTGGTTGTGTATCAGAAATTGAAGGGAAACATTCAAGCATTTGTAAAATTTGGAGACTGGTCAGTGTACCATTGGGTAAAATGGGACCGTAGACCTGGGCCTCGCGGTAAGTGATGGCATAGGGGGCAGTAACTCGTACCTGGTACGCGGCCATGTCTTGGCGAGTCAGGCAGCCACCAATGGATTGTAGATAGGAAGTAATAGTATGGGCTAAGTCGCCCTGATAAAAGTCGCGCCATCCTGCTTGTGCTAGACGAGCCAGTGTTTTTTCCATATCAGGCCGGTGCCAGATATCATCTGCTTGCGGCAACTTACCGTGTGGCATTAGATGGGCTACGCTAGGTTCGTAGGTACGGATAATGGATTCTAAGGTGGTAATATCTTCGACCAATATCTTGCCATATGGAAAACCGTCATCCAATAAGGTTTGGGAGGGTGCAACGATTTCGGTCCAGGGGCGCGTTCCCCAGCGTTCCCATAATGTTCCGATACCGGCTAATTGACCAGGTACAGCTACGGCCAAAGGGCCAAAGACATTGGCGTTGTGGCGTACGGAACACTGATACTCGTATTCATTGAGGCCGGTGGCTCCAGGCGCAGCGGCTTGGACATCATACATACGGTCATGTGCTGCCGCTGGCGCCACGGCGTTAGCATCTATAGACCAAACCTTACCGGTGGCCCCTTCTAATACAACGCCTGCTAATACATAGCCGCCTATACCCGTTTTATTGGGGGCGAGAATAGAACAGGCCAGAGCAGTGGCAGCGGCTGCATCCATGGCATTACCGCCGGCATCCAGGATACACGCCCCAATGCGGGCTGCGGCTGGCGGCCAGGCAGCCACAGCGCCGCCAGTGCCGCTAACTTGATAACCTTCTATTAATGGTGAATTCACGGTAGAAATGCCCCTGCTTGTGCCAGTTTTTCCGGTAAGTAATTGGTTATTACATGGTTAAGGTTGTGGGTGGCAAAAGCTTGTTGTTCGGCACGCACGCCCATCTTCTTGAGTTTGAGCAGGGCATTTTGCCACTCCTTGTAATGCCGTACGAAAGGATCATTTTTAAGTGCATCGTCGATGCGTTTGATGTCTACTTCGGCTAATTTATGCGTTGGTAGTTGATAGTGATCAATATCGTCTGGTGTGACGCCCAAAAAACGGGCTCGCGGTACACAGAAATCCTTGTTAATATGGGCTGCATTACCTGAACCTACCTTTAAAGTACGATAGATGTTGCAGATGCCATATGGATCACAATCGACAAAGGCATAGACCGGAATATCGAGGTCTTTTGAGAGGCGGTAGATAAAGCGCCGGGTGGCACGAGTTGGGACGCCTCCCATTGATACTAGGATACATTGGGATTGACGCCAGAAATTGTGTTTGACTAGCCGCTGAAACATTCCCGCGGTTTCGATGGCTAGGACAAAGCGAGCGTCTGATTGAAAGCGCAGATGTTCTACTGAAATAGGGATAGAATAAGCTCCTGAGCCAAAGCGGGTACAGTCGATTTCTAAGTCTTCAGCGGTATCGTTGTCGCGGTCGATTACCATCAAGTTACCGGCTACTTCGCCGCCTTTTTCTTCTGGTACAAAACCGAGGCGTTCACGGTTGACTTTAAATAATGCTTCGATATCGTCAAGAACAGTATCGGATTCGGTTTGTTCGCTAAAACGTACGGCTTCTTGCCAACCTTTAGCAATATAATAGGCTTCACGTTTGGTAGCTATATCATCGCTTTCAATCAGTTTTTTCGCTTCAGCAATCATCTTAAGAGATTGAGCGAAAGTTTTTACCGTAGCTACGGCTAAAGTACGTTCCTTGGTCTTACGACCCATTTCAAAGTAACCGACTTTGGCATCAAATTTCACATTACTTAGGCTACGTAGCGGGAAGCGCATGGTTGGTTTTTGTTGCTTAAGAATCTTGTCACGGATAGCCTTTGCTTCTTGCTCTATTTGTTTTAGCAGGTCTTCCATAGATGTGCTTTCTGTAGATACAGTTGATGGTTAGTTCAGGAGCGACTGCGTTCCAACATGGTGCGCAACTGATTTTCCATCTGCTGGCGTTGAGCATCACTGTCATTGGTAAGGTCTTGTAACGCTGCGGCGATGTGGCCAATGTACTGACCGATATAAGATTTTTTTCGAGCGGCTTCGGCAACGCGTTTTTGGCGACCAATATATTCGCCTAAACGGCGGCCACATTCTTGTAGGGTTAGACGGATTTCTTTGGCGATTTCGTCATAGTTGGCCACCGCTTCTTTACTTTCGGAGGTGAAGGGGACCCAGACTGAAGCTAGGTGGACCACAACAACCAAAGGGCCAGTAGGTAATGCCCCAGAACTTTGACTAACACGGTAATTGCGCCAGTCCACATCAATCAAGCTTTTAGTGATGGCGCAGGCTGATTGTTGATATTGAAGTGGGACGCGATTGGCAAAACGCATAAGTTGGGTTGGGCCTTCATCTGGAATATCACCACCAAAGGCAAGTGCTGCTTCTATCTGGAATGGATTACCACGATAGACGGCTGGGGGGCGGGTTGTAGAGGTGTAAAAATCAGCCTGAAGATTTTTTTCCAGGCTTTGTAAGAGTAATCCTTCGCCAATAGGGACAATGCAGTCGGTTGGTGGCTTCATCAATTTGGTGGTATTAATTGCTTTGAAGAGCCGATCGCTTTCTTCACGAGCAATACTGCGTGGCCGCGCATTAGGTGTTAAGTCTGCATGTTCACAAATCTGTTTGGCAACACGCACGGAGACACGACAGAATTCTTGGGTCATAAAGCCTTGTAAGGTTCGATGTGGTGTCCCTTGTAACATTTTCATAAGGATGCCCAGTTCAATGCCGTGGGGATGGGGTTTTACTTCAAGCGGTTCCGGGGGAAGTTCATCAATGGAGTTGGGGTAGAGTGTCTCTTTGCCATCGGGAGTCGTATAGTGCAGTTGGAGATGAGGATTGGCCAGAGCGGTTTGGCGTAAGTATTCATCAACTGACTGGCGCCCGCGTAGGTAGCGGGCTTCCATTTCAATGGCTACGCGAGTACCTCGATCTCGTTCCCAGTGGATATCCTCTTCGTTGACAATTTCGGGCTTGTTACGTGTTGTATTGATCTGAATTTCGTACTGGTGTGCTGGACGTCGTGGGTTGGTGCGTGAAATAATATGCGTTGGTTTGCCGGTGGTTAATTGGCCGTACATACTTGCAGCTGAGATGCCAATACCTTGTTGGCCACGTGACATTTTCAAGCGATGGAATTTTGAGCCGTAAAGCAATTTTCCAAAGATATTGGGGATTTGTTGCTTGATAATGCCCGGGCCGTTGTCTTCAACAATCATCATATAACGGTCGTCTGTTATGCGTTCAATAATGACACGGATAGAAGGCAAGATACCTGCTTCTTCACAGGCATCAAGACTATTATCCACTGCTTCTTTGACGCCAGTTAACAAGGCTCGGCGTGGGTTGTCGAAACCAAGTAGATGACGATTGCGACTAAAAAATTCCGATACTGAAATCTCGCGTTGATGAGATGCCATGGCTTGGGCTGATGCACGACTTGCCCGTTTATGTGTTGAGGCATCGGCTGGTGGTACTGTGACCAGTTCGAGTTGGGTGTTTTCGTCGGAGGCAGGCTGAGCCGTACTCATGGATTAAGCTACTCCAAAAATAAATGTGAAAAAATATTCAAAAATACAAATTATCCCAATATATAGCAGCTTGTTATAGACCAAAGACTATATATTGGGGTTCAATGAATGTAAGAAGGGGTAAATCGCTCTGTCAACGATTTAGTGTAGGAAGATAAATTAAAACGATAACTATTAGGTCACGAGGCTGTTAAAAATACTAGAGTAGGGGAGTTATCCGCATTCGTTAAGCAAGAAAATCGGGGCTAATCGATAGAAGTACTAGGTAATCCTGTCAGGCTTAAAAGCTTGAGTTCGCCCGGTTTAAGGGCTATTTGTATTTCTCCTTGATCAATTGGGATGTTTTTTTTGGTTAAGGCATCGCTTACGGTTGTAGCCTTGAATTGGATTATGGTGTTGCGTTGTTCTGTAGGTTGGCGATTGACAATGAGCATATGGGTTATCTGCGTTTGGTCGCCGAATAAGCCGAACGCTAAATCGCTGGAGGCTTTAGTTACTACTGGATTTTGGCGGCGATTGCGGCTGGAAAATGCACCATAGTAATACAGATTTTCTAATACTTTACTCAGTTCTTTGAGTTTTTGGTTAAGCTGCTGGACGGCAATATAGCGGCTATTGGGTTGACCGGTGTCATTTACTAGGCCGGTGTAGGTCCGGTACTCAATGATCTCGTCCTGGTTGTTACGAACTTCTTCCAAGCCTGAGCTATAAAGGAAATAGATAATACCTGAGGCCCCTCGGGTTAAGGCTAAACCTGCTTGGAGGTGAATCTCAGTTGCTGTGGGAGCACGTAAAAAGAGTTGGCTTCGTGTTTCTTCATGGACCTGTATAATACCGTGCCAGCGGCCATTGCGGTGATGGGTTTGATGGGCTACCTGATCGTAGCCACTAGTCAGGTCATCAAGACGGCGCTGCAGATGGCGTCCTGCGTATGGCACATCCGCATGAAATATATAGTGTTCATGTTGGAAAATATTGGTTGTTCCTGCGGGTTGGAAAAAGGCATCTAGGAATTGTTCTTGGAGATGATAATCGTTTAGATTACCAACGGTATAAACGGGACGCAAAGGATCTTCTTGATGTAAGACATTGATGGTTTGAGCTAGTGCTGGATAGACCGCTGAGTTATAATCTTCGTGGCCGATCAGATAGCCCTGAAATGCTGCATGATTTTCCCAATGGCTTTTGAGTTGGCGCACAATGAGACGTAGAGAATCGGTAAAACTTGCATTTATCTCTGTGCGTGTTGCCCAATTGTGCAATTTATCATACGGTGAGGCGTTGGGTGGTTCGTAATAAATGGGCATGTGCAAGCCATTGATACTGGAAAAATCCATGGCCGTAGCTTCTGGAGTAGGGGCTCCAACACTGTCGCGCTGAAGCCATTCCAATTGGTTGATGCCCAAGTCCAAAAGCTGTTGACGGTCGTTGGCATCAAAGCGGTACTGATTAAGACCGGCGGGCAGCCAGACGCCTAAGGTCAACGGGCCAACCGGTACTTGAGCTGGTTGATAGACAATAGGCTCGTCTGTCGACCAAATATCGCAACTGGACAATAGGAATCCGGCTAGCAGAGAACAGATTAATAGCGGTTGGAGATTCATTGTAGTTTGGGGTTGTTGGCATGCCGTTCACGGTCACGGCGGGTTTTTTTGTCCATGGCTTGGGTAAAGGCTTGCGTCAGATCAATCCCCGTTTGATTGGCCAGGCAGATTAGCACAAAGAGTACATCAGCCATTTCTAGACCCAAATCATCTTTTGTTGTTTCGCCGCTTTTAAAACTCTGGTCACCGTACAGCCGCGCCATTAAGCGGGCTACTTCGCCTACTTCTTCTGTTAAGATGGCGGTGTTGGTCAGTTCAGAGAAATAGCGCACACCGATAGTGCGGATCCAAGCATCTACTTCTTCCTGGCAGTCGCGCAGGGTTTTTTCGCTCATAATATCCTATTATATGTGTAAGGCCTAAAAACATAAGGAGGCAAGTGAACGGCCAAGAATATTTCGAGGCTGGACAGACGTTCAAATATGATCGTATTATGAAAATTAATAAACCGAAAGTTAGCGTCAAGCGTCAAATGCCGCTTGACAGGCTATCAAGTATAGATATATTGAATTAAACTGAGGGTGTAAAAAATCATTAGTTAATCAATTTTTTCAACTTTAAAAAAGGACATAGTGATATGGCCGATGCCCCTAATATTGTTGCCTACTTGAAGCCGGTTTGCGGTTGGAGCAATAGCGTACGAGAAACTTTTAGTAAGTATAACTTGGTATATGAGGACAAAGATATTATCAATAACCCTGAGATTTATGCCGAAATGGTGCAGAAGAGTGGTCAGCCACTTTCACCCTGTGTTGAGATTAACGGCAAAATGCTAGCGGATGTTGACGGCATGGAAGTTGAAGCTTGGATGGTTGAAAATGGTGTGGTGGAGACGGTAAGCGCCTAAGAAAAATAGCGTAATACGTACAAAAATAGAAAATAAGCGCCCTGTGAAATCTGTTGCAGGGCGCTTATTTTTTTGAAAAAAATTGATTAGGTAGAAAGAATGCCTACGATAATTTGGCGCAGAGCTTCAGTAAGGTTGGGTTGTTCATGGTTTAGCGGTCCCGAATCACCTGGACGAATTAAGGTTAGTGCACCTAATGGGGTTTGATTACTGGCTATAAGAGGTAAAACATAGTTAAAGCCAATGCTGCCACTCGGAACACCGTTGAGCAGGAACTCTAACAAGGCTTGAGGTATGGTGGGTGATTCATCGGCACTGACTTGACCCATAACCAACAATGCGGATGCTTGTGTTAAGGCTTGTCGGGCTAGCGAATTTTGGGTTTCATCTAATGGCTGAGTATAGCTGGGTGCTAAGCGGTTTTTTAGCTCGTCTGCCCTAGATGTCTGCTGGGAAACGGCTGCACCCCATGCAAGTTGGCCGTTAGCATCTAGCTGTTCGTAAAGAATAGTTTCAGCTGCTTCAATCTGGATTAGCAGTTCCATACCGCGTTGGACGGCTTGGGGGGGATCCATTTGTTGCAGATTAGAAATAATATGAGCCGGAATTTCGGCGGGTTCGGGCATGTTAAATGGGATAATGTTGATGGGCATGAGGGCTCCTTGACAGTCTAATGAAAGGCCGTATATTTTAACCTTGATTTTGGTCGGCGCTTTAGCTCAGTTGGTAGAGCAGGGGACTGAAAATCCCCGTGTCCGCGGTTCAATTCCGCGAGGCGCCACCATTTAAATATGTAGTTAACAAGGGTTTGTGCAAGTGCGCACAAACCCTTTTTTTGTTACTTCCCCGCTAATGCCGTCCTGACAGGAGGGTTTTTTACCATCGGCCATATGCACATATGCAAAAAGCTGAAGTTGTTGGGAGGCACTCGAGGGGGGTAATTACGGCTTCATTAGTTACTCGATTATTTGTCGTTAGGGCTAGCGTATCAGGTTGAGCTGACGTGGTGATGGCAAGACCACAGAGTATACGCCAACGGGGCGCTAGTAGCACTACGGGACGTCTTAAGCCTTGAGGTCTAGGTGCGTTAGTCGATAGTGTTGTAGCGTGGGCTTCATTAAGGGCTGCAAAAGTCCTAGTAACCAGTTCCTTTGCCGGCTTTTGTTGGGGTCGCATAGCAATGGTTCCGGTCAGAGTCTGATGCGAAGCACTGGCATTGTGGTGAAGTGGTATAGCCCCCGGTGTTCTACCGTACAACGGTGCCGTCGGGACGCCGCGAACACCAGCGTTTGTTGGGATGGCCCAGTTCCTTGGGCGGAAAGCGAGCGGCCAATTCCTCATTGAGTTCCACCCCTAGTCCTGGTTTGCCGTTCGGCCACATGTAGCCGTTGCGCAGTTCTGGTGTGCCGGGGAAGACCTCCTTCAGGGTTTCGTGGGTATGCAGATACACCGAGGCTTCCTGAATACCGAAGTTCCAAACATTCATGTCCAGCATCAGGTTGGCAGAATGCCCAACGGGGGAGACGTCGGCCGAGCCGTGCCAGGCGGTACGGACGTTGAAGGCCTCACATAATGCTGCCATTTTGCGCGCCGGTGTCAGTCCGCCAATTGTTGACACATGCAGCCGCAGGAAATCGATCAGTCGGTCTTTTATCATGGGGACTACCTCCTGGGGATTGCTGTAGAGTTCGCCCATAGCGATTGGCGTACAGGTTTGCTCGCGCAACAGGTGGTAGTAGTCGTTGTCCTCTGGTGTTAACAGGTCTTCCATGAAGAATGGCTTGTACTGCTCTACGTCTTTGGCTAGGGCGATGGCCTGAATCGGCGGCATTTGCGCCTTGACGTCGAAGAGGATCTCCGGGTTTGGACCGAAGGTAGTGCGGAAGCGCTCAAAGGCCCGCACGATGCTGCGGCAGATCGATGCCGGTTCCAGGAGGCTGTTGTCATCGATGCTGGCCTGGTCGGTAATGATGGTCCGCTGGTAATACGCTTTCTCCTGCTCTGTCATCCGGCCTCCCCAGCCAAACTTGATATGGTGAAAGCCCTGTTCCAGTAGCTTATGGGTGTGGTCTTCGCACTCGGAGAGATCGCGTCCCTGCGGGATTACGTACACTGCTGCCGCTGCCCTTGCTTTACCGCCAAAAAGTTCGTACACCGGCATCCCTGCCACCTTGCCTTTGATATCCCAAAGAGCCTGATCTACACCACTGATGGCGTTGTTAAGAACTGGTCCACTGCGCCAGTACGAAGAGGCATAGCACGACTGCCAGATGTCTTCGATGGCGGCTGGGTCTTTGCCGATTAGAAAGGGCTTTAGATAGTCGTCGACGGCGGTGGCGACGGCTGTGGGTCGGGTACAGAACGAGGCGCAACCGAGGCCGTAGAG
>JACLAC010008341.1_pt1 | contig 13363 bp, 9 predicted proteins | sample 8027881 | NCBI WGS metagenome assembly JACLAC01 (sample SAMN15725517, study PRJNA655200) | protist metagenome | isolation source: fluorescence activated cell sorting (FACS) single amplified genomes of... | place: Spain: Blaines Bay Microbial Observatory, Mediterranean Sea | collected 2016-01-19 | reverse complement strand
TTTCCCCATTTTCAAAGGGGGGAAAGAAAAATAATAATCAAAAGTAGTGAGACTTATTGTGTTGCTATTAGCTCTTTATTCCGATGGTCAAAATGGTAAACATTTCAACTGGCGATTGGTAAACATTTGGGCCGGCGTTGACACTCACCATTTTTTTGAAAGAAGGTGAAATGAGAGATGCGATGATCAGCAAAACTGTGACCACAAGCAATAGTTCGATTAATGAAAAGTATGTTCTCTGATTTTTTTTCACGATACCAGATGGCTTTGAATGAAGTAAATAAATCATAATCATTGAGGCTGAGCCTTTTTCTTTGCCTTCCGGATGTTTTTAGCTTTCTTACTGATAAAAATTTCTTCATCAATGTAAAGGGTGACCTCTTTCAGATCCAGAGTTCCTGATTTATCTCTATCAGCTCTATTAAAAAAGGTATTTAAATGAGCCTCTTTACCTAAAAGGATGGCAAACTCTTTTTTTGATAGCAGACCGTTTTTATCAACATCCGAAGGTTGAAACATGGCTTCAGGTGTTTTTCTGGATAAATTCCACCATTCAGTCATCTTTAAACGAATTTGGAACTCCTTTAGGTTTAGGCCCCCAGATTTATCTCTGTCAGACTTTCCAAATTTCTTTGGGCCATGCTTTGGACTAAGCTCCAGGACTGATGCTGTTTCTGAATAAGAAATCTGCCCATCTCCATCCAGGTCAACCACTTCAAATAGTTCAGCTGGGGTCATCTTTAACATTTCGGGAGTTGGCTCGACCAGATCCGTCTGCATGGGCAAAGTCAGTGTTGCTACCTGAATAACTTCATCTTTAACATTGGTCTTTATACCATAACCAACTTTGAGAACATTTTCTTCTTTCCCAAAACTCAAAAAGTTAATTTTGCTACTCTCGTTTATAGTCAACTTACGAAGATAATTATCGCGTGAGAGTACCTCAATATTGTCACCATCTACTTTTTTAACGACCCCAATGATAAGAGCACTGTCTGGACCTTTCACTGATCTAGCGTATACCTGAAAACTATTCAAACAGACAAGAAAAGATATAATCCAAGTCACAGCACATTTATTGTAAACCATTTTTATAGCCCTCTCCATTTATTTAGACTGGAATTCTTTGGTCTGCACTAGACTATGAATAAAATCGACCAATTGATAATCTTGACGTTTGGCTGTTTTCATGATCTGTGAAGCCAAGTCCTCGTCAGTAAAAGCGAAAGGTCGACCAAGGGAATACTCTACGAGTGCTTTTATAAAGCCCTGTGCAAAGTCATCTTTTCTATCATGAACCCTATCTCTCAACTCAAAATAATTAGCAAAAGATGGTCCTTTGTAAATCGTTCCAGAGGGGTCGAGCTTGCTTGGCTTAACTCCTTTGAGTTTTTTCCTAGCTGCTCGACTTAATTTTGACCGATCTACCTCATAGGTCGATCGCCACTTGCCCGCTGCGTCAAAATTTTCTAAACCAAATCCGAGTGGGTCGATTTTTCGATGACAACTCGCACATTGAGGTTCCTCTTGATGAGCGACTAAACGCTGTCGTTTTGATAATGTTTTACCATCTAGCCTTGAAATTTGAGGCACATTGGCAGGCGCGGGTGGTGGAGGGTCGTTCAAGATGTGGCGCAACATCCATGCCCCACGCTCAATCGGATTACTCTTTCTACCATCGCTCCCCATCACATGAATGGCTGCCATACCTAAAAGTCCGCCACGTGGGGATTTAGGGGGTAAAGAAACTTTGCGATAGTGATCGCCTTGAACACCTTTTAAACCGTAGTAGCTAGCCATGAGTCCGTTTACGATGACATAATCACTCTTTAATAACTTATGGATTTCGCCTTGATCTTCTGAACGTAAAAGGTAAAGAAAAGATTGATACACTTCTTCACGAGCCGCGGCCCTGGTGTTTTCATCAAATTCTCGAAAGTCTATCCCATTGAACTGAAAAAAATCCAAGCGCTCCATGTCTAACCATTGGTGTACAAGGCCTGAGGCAAAGTTATGAGCTTTGGGATCTTGAACCATACGTTCAACTTGTTCGCGTAAGATTTTTGAATTTTTTAAGGTTCCCTCTTTTGCCAAATTGAGAAGTTGTTCATCTGGTGCAGAACTCCAGAGAAAGTACGACAGTCGCACGGCCAATTCCCGATCACTTAAAGCTCGTGGCTTGCCCTCTTGGCCTGGTTCATGCAAAAAGATAAAACCAGGCGAAGCTAAAATGATACTCAAAGGTTTTCGAATAGCGATATCAAAATTTTGATCCACTTTCAATTGCTTTTTGAAAATGGTCAAAAGCGAACTGATAAAAGCAGGATCCGGATCACTCTGACGAAAAGCTTTAACAGCAAAGTCACTTAAGATTTGGCGAGCACGTCTGTAGGGATCTCTAACTCTTTTTTCACTGTGAGCATCCAGTATTTGATCTAAGATGACCATAGATTCACCTTCGGGTAGTGGGCCTTCTAGCTCTAACCAATCCACCCAAATCGCAGGTTCATGACCATAGCCATTTCTTTCCACCTCTTTCTGATGAACTTTCCTAAGAGCTCCCCATTCGGTCGGCTGTCGCTCCCGAATAACAAATTCACGCCTTGTATCCTTTTGAATGGTTAATTGAGTTTCAATCACCTCTGGGTGACCAGGGCGTCCTCTCACCTGTAGGGCTTTGATAGGAAAGCCATCCAATTGCCCTTTCCTATTCAATCCTTCCTCTGGGTGACCCACCTCGATAAAATGACGATAAGTTGGAGAGTCCTCAGTCACTCCAGCTGCGACACGCAGGGTATAGGTTCCTGAAGGAATTTTTTGCTTAGGTTTTATCTCAATAAGAAAATGTCCAGTCGTAAGCATGAGATAAGTCCCCTTGTCGTTATGAGGCAGACTCGCATAATGCATTTGGTATTTTGAGACACGCACAGCTTGGCTATAGGCTTCCTTAATCGTTTTAAAACCATATTTTTTAGGGTTTAGGCCAGCTTTCAGTTGCCCCGCGAATCTCCATAAATTTTGTAGTTTGGGGTCTTTCTTACGTAACTTGGCTATGATCTCTTTATTCTCAGGTAAGGCTGCCACTCTTTTCAATTCATTCTTTAAAGATTGAGAGCGTTTCTGAAAATTTTGAAAAGCTTTCAGTTTTTTATCACGTTCCACATTGAGTGTCAATTCTGGTTCAACACGATAAACCTTGGGCTCAACATTTCGGGCAGCTCTTTTTAGAAAAAACTCATCTAAAGCTTTGCGCCCGACACTTAAATATTGTTCTAGCTTACTACTGGAAAGGAACAATGAGGCACCAACCGTGTCAAAGTCCGTTGAGCCACCATCGCTTGGAAGGATCGTCTCATCCATCTTCACCCCTAGTAAGTCTTCAAGGCTATTTTGATACTCACGTTGATTGAGTCGACGCATGGTGATTTTTCCACCACTGTCAGATAGAATCTTTCTTGCTGTGACCATGGTTTGAGATAGGTCATCTAGAAAATCAGCTTTCTCATTAGATCGAGGTTGTTTTTTCTTTTCAGGTGGCATTTCACCTGAATTTAGGCTATCTAAAACATCTTGCCATCGCTCAGCCTGCTCGATGGACCTAATTTTAAAGGACAAGTCTTCAAGATTCACTTCTCCCTTTTCCGTATCGCTATCGTGACAGTCCAGACAGTAGTTTTTGAAAAAGGCCATATGCTTTTTCGAAACCAAAGCTTCCGTTGGCTGAGCATGAAGCAGAGGGCTTAGCATCAAGAACAGCCCAGAAAGAGATTGAGCGGCGTTGCAAATTTTCAAACTAACAACTCCTTTACTACCCCAGTGCTATCACCATGTCGATCTACATCAATCCCTGAGCCCTGTAGCATGGTCAACCATACATTATTAAGAGGCGTATCTTTCGGTAAAACCAAATTTTGCCCCAACTTTATTTTAGCGCCCCCACCTGAAATGAAGGTCGGGCAATTGTCCATGTGGTGAATGGAGCGAATGTTGGATCCAAAAGCGACAGTGACATGATCAAAAAGGCTTGAACCATCTATTTCTTTAGTCGCTTTTAATTGATCTAACAAGCCAGCTAACAATTCACTATGTGCTTTATCTTTTTTCTTTGAACTCTCCATGGTTTCGCCAGGTTTATAATGACTCACATTATGAGGATTCCTTCCACCACCTATACTGGCTAATAAGTTCCCTACAGGGAGCCGGTATGACATCACACGAGTACTATCGGTTTGCAAAGCAGCCACGATGAGCTTGTACATCAGTTCAATTTCTTCGCGCCCCCTAACCTTGCCAGTCGGTGCATTAAGAGGTGCTTTAGCTTTGGGAATGCCCAACCAAGCCTCTTCTTTGCTTAAGCCTGTTTCTATATCGCGTATGCTTTGATAATATTCATTTAATTTGTCGACATCTGTTTTGGTTAAGCCTTTCTGAATACGCTTAGCTTCAATGGTAATAGAGTCCAAAACACTGCGCCGATCCGCAATCATACTTTTACGTTGAGCCAGTGGCATATCGTCAGCAGAAAAGAGTTTGTGGAAAGTTTTGAGTGGCGATTTAAAAGCTGGTTTGGGTTTGCCTCTTTGATCCCAGGCTAAAGAAAGACCAGGGCCATGACCTCCACTTTTCGAATCAAGATTATCTAGTTGAATAGAGGTAAAACGCGTGTATTTGCCAACGGCATTGGCCATCACCTGATCAACAGAAATGGTATTAGAAAAAGATTGACCTGGGGTGTCATATTTATTCGCCCCTGTCAACCAAAATGTGCTACCCCAGTGAGGCTCACGGCTGTACTTATGTTTACAGCCTTGGACGATGGTAAAATCTTTTTTATGTCGCTTTAAGGGATTCAGGCCTTCGGAGAGTTTGTAATCGAATCCGGTATCTTTTTTATCTGGAAACCAAGTTTCATTCGTCACACCGTAGCCCATCCCTAAAAAGACCATCCGTTTAGGTGGTTTAGAGGGCTTTTTTGATGCTGCCGAAGCATTCGATTTAAAGCCAATAGATTCAAGTGCTGGCAAGGCAATAAGTGCCCCTGTGCCCCTGAGGAAATGACCGCGATTTATATCAGGCCTCATATTCTATTATTCCTTTTTTTAACCCCAACTCATTATAAAAACACGTTGATAAAGCACGCCACTCTCTCGTATTTTTTCTAACTAGTTTTGTAACAAATACGCAACTGGGCGCTATTATATGTAAAAGGCACCCACATAACAATACGTCAATTATGACGTATCGGTCTAACATGGATTGTAAAACACAAATGAATGCTTATAAGCTTTTAAGGTTAATGGGCAGCTTTCTGCTGGGCTTTCCTATCAGCCTCCATCCTTGCTTTTCTCTCGGCATCACGCTTACGCAAGACCTTCCAAGGGTTGATCTCATATTGAGGGATATCCGTCACTTGATACTTTTTCCGTAGCTTAGCTAATTCTTGTTTAAGCTTAGCGATCGTCCCTGCATACTCGGGATTATCATATTCACTGTTCATCTCGGAAGGATCTTTTTTCAAATCATAAAATTCCCATTCTTCCCCATTCGGCACATCTTTGCCATAAAAACGCATCAGCTTATAACGTTTATCAGACACACCTTCATGGCGATGCACAGAGTGCCAGCCAGGATATTCATAGTAGTGATAATAAAGATGAGTGCGCCAATCATCAGGAGTATGACCTTTCATGAGTGGTACGAGACTTTCGCCCTGCATGGCTTCTGGTATGGGTAGTCCTGCCAGGTCCAGGAAGGTTTCAGCAAAATCAATATTTTGCACCAAATCCTCATTACGGGTTTTAGCTTTAATCACGCCAGGCCACCTGGCTAACAGAGGCGTGCGATAAGACTCTTCATACATGAATCGCTTGTCAAACCAGCCATGCTCACCGAGGTAAAAGCCCTGGTCGGATGAATACATTACAATGGTATTTTTATCCAGACCGGATTCAGCCAGTTGGTCGAGGATCTTACCTATATTTTCATCCACGCCGGCAATACACGCCAGGTAGTCACGCATGTACATTTGGTATTTCCATTTAACAAGTGCTTTACCTGTTAAAGGGTTTTTCTTCAAATACTCCTTGCGCGGTGATTGATTGCTTTTTAAATCACCGACCATATTCATGGAATGTTCAATATTCATATCTTGATATTTAGCAGCAGTACCACGCCCCTGGTAATCATCAAAGAGGGTGTCGGGTTCTGGAAAAGTCATGGTGCTAAACTTCTTTTTCCAACGGGTCGTTGGCTGCCAGCTGCGATGAGGTGCCTTGTAATGCACCATCATCATAAAGGGTTTGCTCTTATCACGCTCGTTATTCATCCAGTTTAGTGCACGACGGGTGATCACATCGCTTGAGTGCTCACCTGGGTAGGTCGTTTTCCCTGTTTCAGTCACAAACTCAGGGTCCCAATATTTCCCTTGGCCCGGTAACACTTCCCAGTAATCAAAGCCCTGCATTTTGCCAGGAAGGTGAATTTTGCCGATCATGGCCGTTTGATAACCTCCTTTTTGCAAGAGCTTCTGGAACTGCTGCTGATTGTGATCAAAGCCTTTAGCATTATCCACCTTGCCATGGAGGTGACTGTGCTTGCCCGTGAGCAAAGTGGCACGACTGGGGGCACATATTGAGTTGCCGACGTAAGCTCTGTCAAAGACCATACCTTCTTTGGCAAGTCGATCGAGATTTGGGGTTAAGTTATAGGACTCGAGAAGGCCACCATAAGCACCAATAGCCTGAGTGGCATGATCATCAGAAAACATCCAAACGATGTTAGGCCTTTCTTGTGCAGCCAATGTAAATATCGACAGCATTAAAATAGATAAAAGTTTCATGGTAATCCTTGTTAGATGATTCTGTCTAGTTTCACTTTGTTTATGATTTCTTTGTGGAGGTTTGCAGCAAACTCTGCAAAGCCGGTATCGTTTGGGTGAATGCCATCTTCAAAACGATCTTCGCGATGTGAGATCAAGGCTAGGCCATCAATGGGAGTGAGGCCTGGAACTGCGATGACACTATCGCGAAGTTGTTTTCCAAAAGCAACATAGTTTTTGTATTGATCTGGGTCTTTGAAGGAACGCCAAATGGGAGAGATCAAGGAAATGGGGGTGTCAGGAAAGGTCTCTCTTACAGCGCTAAGGTGGGATAGGGCTGCTCTGCAAATATCATCATGACTTCGACCACTATTCCAGTCATTATTGCCATAGGTACAGGTGATAAGACTCGGTTTGATGGAGATGTTGGGGTCCCAGCTGTCAGTATCAAAAATATGGCCTCCGACTCCCTGATTGACCATGTCCATCTCCAAGAGTTGAGCGAGACGCCAAGCACAACTAGAACCCATACCGGTACCGGTCATGCCCTGGATAACAGAGCACCCAATGTTTAAGATTTGATGTTTAGGACGTGGGGCAGTACGGCAGCTAGCTCCATCGGCAAGCCCCCAAGCACGAATGCTACAGGTGACGGTCAGAGGCAAGAGTATGACGATGTGTCGATCTCCACGACCGCGAAGTTGCAGACGCCCGCGCCAATTTTTTGGCGGGCCGTCGACATGAACAGTCGGTTGCAACATCCCATCGACCACGATATCAAGTGACAGCCAAGGACGGCAGTTATCGCCGCAGTTAAGTTCCAAATCCATCCAGGGGCTGTCCGTTATGAGTTCAATGCGCACGCCAGCCGGACAGTTAGCACGTATATCCCATAATTCATTCTTGGCGAAGTGATTCAGTTGTTTGTGAGTAAGGCGTTGAGGCCGCAGGCCGGTGTTATCTTGATCTACATATAAACAACCACGATGATGGGGAATGAGGGATGTTAGTTCCATGGGGTTTACCTTTTCTTGAGTCATCGAATTTTCGAAATTCTGACAGCCAAGGGAGCTTGCCATTCCCGTCATGCCAATGGCTTTGATTAAATGCTTTCTTGATAAAGGAATCATGTCAGCTCCAAAGCTAAAAATTTGAGAAGGGGCATTTATGACAGAGTTAAACACTATTTAGTTTGAACCGCTTTCTTTCCCTGACTCACCTTCCAATGTTTTTTCATGAATTCTGCGGTGGGTTTGCCAATCTGTTCTGGACGGTATTGAGCTGGGTCAAAATTGGGGTTTGGAACGGGAACTAGCCCTTTGGTGTCCTGAATCACATCTTCCAGAATACGATCCATTTCTTTTACTTTTTCTGGATACTCATCCGCTAGATTGTTCTTCTCACCAATATCTTCCCTCAGATTGTATAGGTCATAGCTATGAGCCCCATTTTCTCCCTGATGGAAAAGTCGAAGCAGTTTCCAGTCTCCTGAATGTAGAGAAATAGCTGGTGGTACCCAATCCGGAACCATGGCAGAATCTGGAAAATAAGTGACGATACCCTTGCGAGTGAGCTTACCTCCAGCTAAAGCTGGGCTTATATCAACCCCATCCACTTTATGGTTAGAGGGCATTTTGATTCTCAATTGATTCAGAATGGTTGGATAAAAATCGGAGGTTTGAACGATTTCATCCGAGCGAGTTTCCTCTCTTGTAAGGCCTGGCCATGCTACAACACAGGGCACGCGGATGCCTCCTTCACACATCGATGCTTTACCGCCACGTAAAGGATGATTGTCCGTCGGAAAAACTCCATCGAGCTTGCTATACATATTTCCGCCATTGTCGGAAACAAATATAATCACTGTTTCGTCAGCGATTCCAGCTTCGTCTACAGCATCTAGCAGGGAGCCGATCGCGTCATCCATCGACTCAATCATAGCAGCATAGATGGCAGATCGTTGCCTATCTCCAGGCTTAATTATTTTTTGATATTTATCCACCAATTCTTGTTTGGCATTCCAAGGGCCATGTACCGAGAACTGCCAATAGTTCATGAAGAACGGGCCTTTGTCTTTGACGGATTTCATCCAGGCGATGGCCTCTTCCGCCATGCGGTCTTCAATATGTTCTTTAGGGGAATTGGCTTTAATGTTTTTAAACCTCCATGGTGCCACATACGAACCCGCTGGACCTGGGCCAGGATGATTTGGGATATCCACATCAAAGCCATGCTCGAGTGGAGAATAGGGTTTATGGCCCAAGTGCCATTTTCCAAAATGGCCGGTTGTATACCCAGCACTTTTAAGCAGCTTTCCCAATGTCGGTAGTCTGGTGTCGAGGCGTGTTGCCGTAGTGACGTTGATGGCTTTCTCCCCTGGAGGCGTCTTAGCTTTAAAAGTAGGAGCCATACGGACTGTCTTCAAATGGTGTTCAGGCCTCGTTGAACCATGACGTAAGGGTATTTGCCCCGTTAGAATACTCGCTCGTGTGGGTGAACATAATGGGCTATTCGCATAGGCACGAGTGAAGGTGATGCCACGCTTTGCTAGTCGTTCAATGTTTGGCGTCTGATAGAGTTTGGTGTGGCCGTAAAGAGTCGTATCAGCCCAACCCAAATCATCGGCTAAAATGAAAATAATATTCGGCTGTTTCTTTTTCTGTTGTACATTTGCCGTGAGAGCAGTGACTTGAATCGTTGGTGGCACAATGAGAAGGTTGGGCACACCATAACTTTTCCTCTTTTTACCGGCTGACCCTTTGTGCTCGGGAACCTTAAGGGCACCAGCTAGAACCACTTTTTTATAAATATGGTCAGCAAATGGAACATGATCGCCCATCCAATCCATCTTCATAGCTGTCTTCTCCCAACCTTCGCCAAGTTGCGGATCGCCTCGATCCATGACAGCTAAATAAACTTCTGCTGGAGCACTCAAATTCACCGTTATTCCTTTCCCCGGCTTTTTATTATCGCCGCGATGGATGGGGTAACATTTAAAGCCTTTTAAGGTCTCAGGGATGGTCATCACTTTGAATGCTCGGTCCGCACAGCGAAGCCCACCAATCTCTAAGGGCTTCGTGCCGTTCGCAAAGAAGGGTGAGGCCAAACTCATGAAGAGGATGGAAACAAGTGAAAATATTCTTATTACTTTCATGTTATTTTAATCTTGGGTTTTAAAAATATTGAAGGTTGTTTTATCATTGCCTATTGAGGAATCAGGCTCAAACTAGGGTTGGCGAGGACTGTTTTTAAGGCTTATTTTCTCATGGCTGGAAGTTCAACCAATTGCAGTTCAAAATAGGGCCCGCCTTGAATGGTTGTGTATAGCCGCTTTCCCTGAGTGTTTGATTTCATTTTTTCAATTTTGGCTGGGTCGACTAATTCGACGGATGCCAATGAAAATAGATGCCCATCTGGCAAAATGGCAAGCGTATCAGAGTCACAAACGCGTAGGTCTCCGGGTGCCATCAAGGGACCGTGGTCTACCCGTTTTTTCGTTGCCAGATCATAGGTGACATAGTGAACCTGATCCTTTGGGTTGAGGTCACGCCCTTTTACCTTTACAGCCGGCCCGTGCGCAAGGTGATGAACCTTTTCGTCTGCAATCACAAAGGCAAGACGACTACCTCTCAGGTTCCCCATACCCTCAAGGTCTGCATCCGTACAAAGGCGTACCAGAGGCGTTATGGTTTTCGTTTTGAGGTGAAGCTCAAATAATGAGCACGTTCCCTGATGTACGGCATAAATTTTATCCTTATCGTTTGAGAGGGCGGCCATACGCCATTGAGAGTTGGCTAGAGCTAAATCGTCCGCTTTACCAACAATCCCCTGCTTCACATGAAGGCCGGTTTCTTCGATCGTGCCCAATGTAGGGTCATACTGCCAGATCACTCCACTTTTTCGACTGCCGTAAACCATCCCGGTTTCAGGGTGAACAACCAGGCAGCGGACGACATCGATAGAATTAGCCATAGCTTTACTTTTTCTGTATTGGTCATCAACTTGGCCAAGGTTTTTAACCTCTCCTGTGTTAAGGTCACAGTGCAACAGAAATCCATTTGGGTAGCTAATAGCATAAAGCCCGTCGCGGGAAAAATCTGGTTCCAAGGTAAGAATCCCCTCCAATTTCGGTGCACGCCCAATAACTTTTGCTTTACCGTTTTTTTGATTGTATGCCACAAAGCATCCACCCGAGAAAGGTTTGCGCTGCTGATGCCACTTGTAACCAGCAACACCGTAGGCTGTACCAAAATAGATCACATGATTGTTCTCGAAAAAAGGTGTATGAATTTTGCCCTGGGACAACTCACCTTCAGGCCCTGTCTGAATCCCCGTAACGCGTCCTATATCAAAGGGCTCCGTAAAGCTCTGAGTCGCAGGGTCATAGGAAAGCACGGCCGCATGAAGGTCCAACCAATGGGCAGAGAAACCCATAAACAGCTTGCCATCTTTCGTTTCACTTAAAGCTCGATGGCTTGAATCAGCCCAAAGCAGTTCGGGGTCATGTAACTTCACCTCGACCATCTTCCCTCCTGCAAAAGAGGGGTAGCAAGCCATTAAAAAAGCAATAAAGGCTAGATGAAGTTTCAAAGGGGACGTCATGTATTAGGGGTTCTGATTAAAAACCATGGGGGTCTCGTCCAGCCACTTATCGATCAAGGTCGACAATTCTTTAACTTTCTCGGGGAATTGAGCAGAGATATCTTGGCTGTCATGAGGGTCATTTTTCAGGTGATAAAGTTCATTCCCCTCTCGTAGAGCGATCAATTTATGCCAACCCTTCACCACAACGCGAGAGAGTATATCGCTATGTAAATCCCCAACGGCTTCGATGTTGATATCTCGATCATAAATATCGACAAAAACTCTCCCACGCTTGGAAAGGAGCTCAGGCTTTCTTAAATCTAATCCTGACATGGCTTTATCTGGTTCTATACCACAGGCTTTCAAGATCGTTGGAGCAATATCAATGGTACTAGCCAATGTTTCTTTTTCTCGGCGAGGTGTGATGCTGTTTTTATGGGTGACAAAGATGGGGGTGCGCACACCTGCCTCATAAGGTTCTTTTTTCGATCTGATGTAACCTCCGACCTCCTTGGGGTCAGGCAGCCAGCCATTGTCACTGGCGTAAACGAAAAGGGTGTTGTCGTAAAGTCCCTTTTCTTTTAAATGCTTCACCAGTTGACCACAGGTTTCATCTAGCCAAGCAATGTTGGCCCAGTAACGTGCTGTCGATTCATTGGGGGCGAGGTCTTTGTATTTCTGGTAGAGACGGTCCGGAGCATTATGCGGTGTATGGGGTAGAAAAACACCATACCAAATAAAGAAAAATCTTTTTTTTTCTTGAGCCTCACTGACGAAATCGTAAATCGGCTTCAAGGTTTTACGGCCAATTTGATTGCTGTAGCTACCCTCAAAACCGTGATCAAGCGGATCTCCTTCCCACCATTTCCCCGCCTTAAAGGTGGCATAGCCATTTGCTTTCAATTGTTTTACCATAGAAGGCGCATGGTTAAGCGAAGCTGTCATAAGGTGTGAATACTGACGAGTGAGATTTCGAGCTTCCTTTTTGCTCAGGTTTTTGAAATGAGCTATGTCTTTTGCTGGTATGGAGTGATTCCCTCTAATAGCGGTTTGATGTGGGTAAAGCCCCGTCACAATACTGGCTAGAGATGGACGGCACATGGACGCTGTGTCATAACCCCGATCATAGAGAAGACCTTCGCTAGCTAACTGATCAAGATGAGGCGTTTTTATGTGAGGGTGTCCCATAAAGCTATAATCAGACCAGGCTTGATCATCGCTCAAGATAAAGACAACATTGGGTCTATCCACGGTGTGACCCAAAAGGCATAGACTATATAGAAATAGGAGGCTGTAGATGAAGCTTTTCATAACAAATAAGTTGTTTCTTTTTTAAATAATCTTCAAAGAGCCTGTGCTATCAGCATATTGGTCACGTTGAACACCCATATGCTGAGCCATATTCAACCATAGATTGGCCAAAGGTGTACCTTTTGGGAAAGCCGTATGCTGCCCATTACATTTAATGCCTTTGCCGGCGACAACCACAGCTAATCGGTCGTATCTGTGATCAAAGCCATAGCCAAGGCCGCTGCCCATAACACTCACTGTCGAGTCGAATAAAGACTCCCCTTGTTCATCTTTAGATTGTTTCAGTTCATCCAAGATATGAGAGAACTGATTCACATAGAACTTGTCGATTTTAGCGACATTGTCTTGCTCTTCTTCCTTATGAGTTAAGGAATGGTGAACCACTTTCTTGTCGAAAACACCATCAAAAAAGATGGGCGATGACCACCTTTCTGGGCCGGCCATCACGGTCACGACTCTTGTTAAATCCAGTTTTATGGCCATCACTCCCAGTTTCCCCATCACCTTCATGTATTCACTGCGCTTGATGGGTTCAAGAGCATCTTCGGGCAAGTTCACATTGGCTAACTTATCTTGTTTTTGCGCTAGAAGAAGAGACTCTTGTTCTAATTCTCTAACAGAGCTGAAGTACTCATCTAGTTTATCTTTGTC
>JACLAC010024901.1_pt1 | contig 13368 bp, 20 predicted proteins | sample 8027881 | NCBI WGS metagenome assembly JACLAC01 (sample SAMN15725517, study PRJNA655200) | protist metagenome | isolation source: fluorescence activated cell sorting (FACS) single amplified genomes of... | place: Spain: Blaines Bay Microbial Observatory, Mediterranean Sea | collected 2016-01-19 | reverse complement strand
AAGGTATGGAAATTGCTATGAGCGATTCTCACGACGCCAACTTCACAAAAGATATAATTGTTATGAAAGCAACCGTAAGACTTGGTTTACCAGTCTATCGACCACAAGCTTTCTGTACTATTACAGGTCTATAAAGATAATAAAATATGGTTATGTCGCATTCGAGCTACGCAAGTAATTCGAATGCACATAGCTTAGGAAAGGTAAAAATGTTTACAGTTAAAGAAGATTTATATAAGAACGACGCCGGAGATATTAAAGCTTCGAAAGACGGACTCCCTAAAGGTTGGGCAAAAGGTAAGTTACTTGCTAGAAAAGGTATGGAAATATCAGACGCCCAAGCAAAAGAGTGGGGATTAAATAAAGCATCTACAAAAGCTAAAGCACCTAAAGAAAATAAGTAGGGTGTAAATGGCGCACGCAGGTTATGTATCTACTGCTGACCTTAAAAACTATATTGGTATAACAGGTAGTGGGCAAGATACCAATATAAGTAATGCCGTTCAATCGGCTTCAAGACAAATAGATCGTATTTGCCGAAGAAGATTTTGGCAAGATAGTACCGTTCAAGTTAGAACATTTACTCCTATATCTAATATATTTTTAGAAGTACCGGACATATCAACTACAACAGGTTTAATTGTTAAAACCGATTCTACTGATAACGGTACTTATGATACAACGCTTACTATAAATACAGACTTTATAGTTACGCCTACTAATCCTCGTTTACTTGGTACAGGCTCCGGCGAACACGAGCCGTTTACACAAATAAGAATTTTAAATACAAGAAGCTCTGAAAGGTTTGATCCGGATATTATTAACAACGTACAAATAACTGCTAAGTTTGGTTTCGCAATTATTCCCGAAGATGTCAAACAAGCAACATTAATACAAGCACTTAGATTATTTAAAAGAAAAGACACACCGTTTAATGTTTTTGGTAATGAACAAACAGGCACCGTAGAATTATTTAACAAGTTCGATCCCGACGCTATGAGCCTATTAAAAAACTTTAGGAGGCTAGACCTAGCTGGACAGTTAAGCTAATGGCTAATGCTGAAATAACAATCAAAGGCGTTGACAAGCTTAGAAGAAGATTAGATCTTGCTGGTCTTACTGCTAAACCGGTAAGGCAATTTATGAGGGCAACGGGTGCAGTTTTAAGAGATAGTGCGAAAGATAATGCACCAGAATTTTCTGGAAGTCTTAAAAATTCTATACACGTTCAAAGAATAAAACAAAAGGGTAGATTACCTAACTCTGTGAAAATATATTCAAGCAGAAGCTACGCAAAGTATGTACACGGTGATGAAAAGAAAAGTGGTAGATTAAGATTAAGTGAGCCATACACACGATCAACACCACATTACCCACCTATAAAAGCTTTAAAGCCATGGGCAGAAGCAAAAGGTCTTAACCCTTATGCAGTACAACAATCGATAGGCAAAAAGGGTACTCCATTAGTACCGTTTTTTCTAATAGCTATGAAAGAAACTAAACAACAAAGAGCTTTACTATTAGCAACTGCTACAAAAGGTATTGAACGTAATTGGAAGAAAGGAAAGTTGCGTGGCTAGTTTAACAAGTATTAGAGCAGGTATAGGGACTAACTTAGGTAATATAACATCGCTTATAGTGTATAACCATGTACCCGATTTTGTAGAGCCTCCTACTGCAGTTGTAGGCGTAGTTGACATTATTGAGTTCGATACAAGTATGAAAAGAGGTGCTGATAGATATGAGATACCCGTTTTCGTATATGTATCAAGGGTTGACGCGCAAGACAGTCAAGAAACGTTAGACAGTTATTTAGCTAGTACAGGAGCTAATAGTATTAAAACACAAATAGAAAGTGATAAGACTTTAGGTGGTGCTAGTCAATCTTGTAGAGTAGTTGAGGCAAAAGATGTTGGCGTGTATAATGTAAATAACATCGACTACTTAGGAGTCGAATTTACAGTAGAGGTAATAGCATAATGTTTGAAGTAAAGATTGGTTTCGATACCAAAAATAAAAGATATGAAGTTGGCGACGCTATATCTAAAGAAGATTTAGATCCTAAAACTTGGAAAGAATTATTTGATATGAGCGTTATCGGAAAAAAAGAAGTAAAGGCAAAAGAGAAGAAGAAGAAAGGAAAATCTGTATAATGGGTTACGGTATGGGAGGACGCTCCGGTGGAGGAACTAGGCGTCGTAGAAGAAGAACAAGAAGAGGTAGAGGTAAAAAGTAAATGGCGTTTGTACATGGTAAAGATACTAAAGTATTTTTTAATAACAATGACTTTGGACAATACTTTAACAATATAGATTTTGCAAGAACTGTTGATGTAGCTGAGACTACTGCATTTGGTAATGATAACAAAACCTTTGTTGCAGGCGATAGGGACGGTACAGTATCAATGAGTGGATTATTCGATGCTACTGCCGATGCTATTTTACAACCATTTCTTGGAAGCTCTACTGATACAAACTTAATAGTTGGTTTAGACGGTATAACAGACGGTAAATCAGTTATGTTTGGTGCCGGTATAGTTAGTAACTACGGTCAATCCTCGCCAGTGGGCGATGTTGTCGCAACCTCAGTAGATATGCAAAGCGATGACGGATTTTTTAACGGTTTAGTTTTAGATAACGCAACAATAACTGCAACAGGTAATTCATCAGTTACTGACAATGGCGCAAGCTCTACCAATGGTGGTGGGGCTTTCGCTATTGCAACAACAGTATCGGGTAGTACACCGGTTGCAACAGTAAAAATTCAACACAGTAGCGATAATGTTACTTATGTTGATTTAGTAACTTTTACTAATTTCTCGGCAGTTGGCTCACAAATGAGTACAGTTGCAGACGGGACAACAGTAAATAGATATCTCAGAGTAAATTATACGATAAGTGGATCTACACCAAGTTTCGCTTTAGTAGTTGGCTTTGGGCGTAACGGATAGAAAGGAAAGTATATGGCATTTGTACATGGAAGTGATAGCAGTTTTAAACTAGATAACGCTAGTGGATCGCTAACAGATATTTCTACATATGTGAACAATGTTGACTTTCCGGAAACTGCAGATGTGGCTGAAACATCCACTCTTGGTGCAAGTAATAAAACCTACATAGTGGGCTTAAAGGACGCAACTATATCGTTGGGTGGACTTTTTGACGCTACTGTTGACGCTATTCTTGGAGCCGTCGTAGGACAGAGTGCTACTCTTTCTTTCGAATATTCACCTGAGGGAACTGCTAGTGGTAAGGTCAAATACACCGGAGAGTGCATTTTGACAAGTTATACACTATCAAGTCCTGTGGGAGATGTCGTAGGGTTTTCAGCAGACTTGCAAGTTTCTGGAGCAGTAACAAGAGGTACACACTAATAGAATAGGATTAAACAATGAGTGAAAAAAAACAGAGGCTAACGCTTGATGACTTGGTTTCATTACCTAATGTTCAAGAAGAGGAATTATTTATTCCGCAATGGAATAAGACTATTTTGGTACGGGGTATCTCAAAGGCAACGCAAGTTAAACTTGGTCGCATATTAAATGAAGAGGGTACTGACGCTTTTGATTATCAAAAAGCTTTGTTAAAAGAAAGTGTTGTAGAGCCTACTTTAGATGATGACGCTATTGAGATACTGTACCAAAAAGATAGTACAATTGTAGATTTAATTTTTGTAAAGCTTAATGAGTTAAATGGTTTAGGAGGAATCGGCGCTGACGCCGAAGAGTTTCCGGAAGAATAGCGATTTAACTTTTCAATTTAAACTCGCAAGAGAATTAGGACTTACTGTTGGCGAATTACAAGCCAAACTTTCCGTGTTAGAATATCAACAATGGATAGGTTTTTATCTATGGGAAAAAGAAGAGAGAGATAAAGTACAAGCGATAGCAGAGGCAGAGGCAAAGAAGAAAGCTAACAGGGTTAAATAATGGCAGTTGCAGATATATTTATAAGGATTGTTACTAAGGGTGCAGACTTAGCAAAACAACAAATGTCCGGTCTTGGCAAATCAGCACACGGCACAACAGGTAAACTAGGCAAACTATCCGGCATGATGAAAGCTGGAGTTGCAGTTGGCTTAGTAGCAATTGGAAAAGGTTTAACGGAAGCCGTACAACAATTTATAGGTTTTGATGACGCTATGACACAGTCATTAGCGATAATGAATACAACCGTTGAGCAACAAAAACGTATGGAAGAATCCGCTCTTGCCGTTTCAAGAACATCTAGGATAACTGCTGAACAATCTGCTGAAGCGTTTTTCTTTCTAGCTTCTGCTGGTTTAGACGCTGAACAATCTATCCAAGCGTTACCACAAGTGGCAAAATTTGCACAAGCAGGTATGTTCGATATGGCAACTGCTACGGATCTTGCAACAGACGCCCAATCTGCATTAGGTTTAGCAAGTGATGACGCTATCCAAAACTTAGAAAACTTAACTAGGACTACTGATGTTTTAGTAAAAGCAAACACGTTAGCAAACGCTTCTGTACAACAGTTTTCAGAAGCTTTAACTAATAAGGCTGGATCTGCATTAAAGGTAACAAATAAATCTATTGAAGAGGGTGTTGCCGTTTTATCTGCTTTAGCTGATAGAGGTGTTAAAGGTGCTGAAGCAGGAGAAAAGCTCAACCAAATTTTAAGAGATATACCAAGAGCTACTGCTAAAAATAGTGAAGAGTTTGCAAAGCTTGGACTTAATATGTTCGATACTGAGGGCAACATGAAGAACGTTGCCGATATTGTTGAAGAGTTAGATAGAGTTTTGGGTCCAATGTCTGATGAATTAAAAGCAAGTACCTTAGACCAATTAGGTCTTAATCGTGGTGTTGCTGACGCCGTTAAAATACTTAGTGGTGCTGGTGATGAGATTAGGGCTTATGAATCAGCGCTCTTACAATCAGGTGGCACAACTGAAGATGTTGCAAATAAACAAATGGGATCCTTAAAAGCACAATTAGATTTAATGAACAATGCTTTTACTGAATTAGGGATTCTTATTGGCGATATAATCGCACCAGCTCTTATGGCTTTGGTTGAAAGTGTAACAAAGGTTGTTAGAAAAACCACAGACTTCATTTCTAGATATAGAGAACTCAATAAAGCCATGAACGAAAATATGGAACAAGCTAAGGCACAAGTTGGTATTTATGGAACTGATTTACCTAGAACTTACAACATGTATGGTACTCTTATTAAAAATTCTACTGATGAAGTAAAAGATCATACGACTGCTACACAAAGAGCTATTGATATGGGTATGAAGTATAAAGATATGAATACCGGCAGATTGACAACAGATCAAATAATACACGATGCTATGAAAGAACACACAAGAACAATTGAAGAACAAACTGAGGCACTTGAAGAACTTACTGAGGAAGAGTTAAAGAAAGCTAAAGCGCTTAAGGATAAAGCTTTACCTGCACTCAATAAAGTAATGGGTGCGTATAACAAGTTAGTTGATATACAGAAAGAGCAAGAGGACTTACTCAAAGATGTTGGCGACGCTGAAGAAGATGTAACCGAAGCGCAAAAGGATCTAACAAAAGCTCAAGATAAAGCACGAATTGCAGAAGAAAAGATGATTAAAGCAAAAGAGCAAGCTGAAAAAGTAACTCTGAAAGAAAAACTAGCAATAGAACAACTTAAACATCGTATCTCTGAATTAGAGCAAGAGGAAGAAAAAACAAGAATAACCGAGCTTCAACTTGCAATAGCTAAAGAAAAACTCATCGAATTAGAAGAAGCTAAAACCGGTGCTACTAATGAAAGTATTAGGGCTGAAGAAGAATATAAACGTGCTTTAGATAATGTTTTGAAAGCGGAAGAAAACTTAACAAAGGCACAAAAATTACTTACTGAAGCGCAAAAAGACTTTAATGAGGCAACTTCACAGACACCAGAAAACCTATTAGAAATAGCTATTGCTCAAAAAGAATTACAAGACGCCATAGCAAATGTTGAAAGTTTAGGAATATTTGAAGAAGCATTATCACAAATGGTTGCTAATGCTGGTGGTGAATTATCTACATTACAAGCATTTTTTGAAAGCTTATTTAGTGGACAAAACATACCGAGCTTCTCAGGTGGTGGTGGTTTTACACCTAGTGGTAATGGCGAAAAGACAAATGAATCTTCAGAAAGTGGCGATGAGGGTACTAAAGAAATAATAAGTGATAGCGTTGCTGAAGAAATAGCAAGACAAAAAATACTAGCTGATAGTAGGTTTGCAGGTGGTACAACCTCATCGAGTGGAGTAACTACTATTCTTAACCTACAAAATGAATTTAATATTACAAATAATGATCCAGACGCTACTGCACAAGCTATTGTTAGAGCCCAGAAAAATGGTATAAAGGTTATTTTGTAATGAGTGTCGCATTTGACAGTGATGTTACCCTTACATTAGAAATCGCATTCGATAGCAACCCATTAGATACTAGCCCTAGTTTTACAGACATAAGCGCCTTTGTAAGAAGCTTCGATGTTAAAAGAGGTAGAAATAATGAGCTTGGACAATTTCCAGCTGGTACATTACAAGTAGTGCTTTCTAATGCTGATAATAGATTTAACCCAACTAATACCTCAAGTCCATATTTTGATAGCTCTGCTGGTAAAACTAAGATCCAACCACTTAAAAGAATAAGAGTGAAAGCAGTTTATGATTCTAGCTCATATACAATATTTGAGGGTTTTCTTGATACTATTCCGGTGCAATATCCAGCAAATGGTAGTGATTCAACTGTTATCTTAACTGCAACTGACGCCTTTAGATTATTTCAACAAAGCACTATTCAAGGTCGAGGCTTTCGTGTAGGTCTTAGTGGTTTTTCGGAGGTAGGTCAAAGCACTAGATTGGGAATGACTTTTACAAACGAATTATCTTCAGCAAGAGTTTCTAAAATTTTAGACGCTTTTGGTTTTCCTAGTGATAGGCGAGATGTTCAAACAGGCACACTACAAGTAGGTACGCAACAAATAACTGATAATGTTCTAAGTGCTTTACAAGAGTGTGAAACTGCAGAAAACGCACAATTTTTTATTTCAGCAGACGGTAAAGCTACATTTAGAAATAGGGATTATAGATTATCTAATACTAAAGCTATCAATGTACAATCAACATTTAGCAATGACGGATCTAATTTACCTTATGTAGATGTAGGTTTATCTTTTGATGACCAAGAAATAGTTAATATTTACGAGTGGACAAGAGAGGGTGGAACAACGCAATATATAGCTGATACAGATAGCGTTTTAAACTACGGTGCTTTTGACAATGCACAAACTACTATAAATATAAGCGATACTAATGTAGCTTCTTTAATAGCTCAAAAAGTAGCTGAAACTTCACAACCAATAGTAAGATTCAATAATTTAGTCGTAAATCCTCGTGAAAATACGCTATTATGGACACAAGCACTAGGTCGTGAGTTTGGCGATAGGATAAAAGTCAAAGTTGTAAACCCAGACGGCTCAAGTCTTGAAGATGAAGTTTTAATAGAAAGTATTCAACATAGTGTTATAGCTTCCTCGCAAACTTGGAGGTGGTCTGTTACACTTAGTCCTGCAGGATCAAGTGCTTGGATATTAGGACAAGCAAAGCTTGGCGAGGGAACGAGATTTGCATATGCATAAGAAAAGAGGTACATAAATGGCTGGAGCTGGCTTTAAAGTTTACGCAACAGGAGATTTAATAACTGCATCAGATTTCAATACGTTTATACAAGAACAAGTTGTGATGGTTTTTGCAAGTAGTACGGCTCGTGATAGTGCCGTATCTAGTCCAAGCGAGGGCATGTTTTGTTTTTTGAAAGATTCAAATACTCTGCAATTTTATGACAGTAGCAGTTGGGTTAATTTTATTGGCGAGGGTGATATCACTGGAGTAACAATAACTACTTCATCTACATCGGGTTTATCAGGAGGAACAACGGCAACTTCAGGTGCTTTTTCATCAACATTAGTTATAGCACCAAGTCAAGCAACTTCAGCAACTGTTGCAACAGGCGATATAGTTTTGATTGGCGACGTTGATGATAGTAATAATTTAAAAAGAACAACTGCCGGTGATATTGCAAATTTAGCCGGTGGTGTAACATTAGGATTAGTATTAGCTCTAAGCTAGAAAGGAAAGTAAATTGGCAGATGTACTAGAGGGCGTAGTTGGGACATTAGGCACTAGCAACGCAGATTTATTAGATGCAGTAGGATCTTCAACAACTGAAACAATTATTGGCATGTCTTTTGCTAATGTAAATGCAAGTAGTCAAGATGTTACAATCGATATTGAAATTGTTAAATCTGGAGGATCTACTACACCACATCTTCTTAATGATGTAACTGTACCAGCAGGAACAACGCTTGTTTGGGAAACAAAGGTAGTTTTGACAACAGGCGATAAAATACAGGGCTTGTGTTCAAGTGCTTCAAGTATTGATTTTACAATTAACTATTTGAAACAAACATAGGTGTTCTATGTCATTTGGTTATATTGGCGACACATCTACAAGTGTCAAACAACAGGTTAAGAATAAAGGCATATTAACTACACAAGAAAGTTTTGATTTAGAAAGACAGGGATTTCTAGGTGGTAGTTTAGAACTTATTGCTGAAGCAACTGCTAGTTCAAGCACAATAGATTTTGTTGATAAATTTACAGGTTTTGATGTTCACAAAATTGAATTAATAAATTGTGTTCCTACAACACAAACAGAATTTGGTATAAGGTTTTCAAATGATAGTGGTAGTAGCTATGAAACAACTAATTATCAATTTGCTAATCAAAGACTAGGTAGTGTTAGTGAAAGAAGAAGTACATCACAAGCAACAATAAGACTTGGTGGAGATGTTACAACAGGAAGTACAGAGGCTTTTAATGGATACTTTTATATTTACAATGCTAACAATTCAGCAAAATACACATTTATAACAGGACAATTTACTTTTTTGCAATCAACAACTTATTTAGCAGAGTTTGGTGGTGGTGTTTATGCACAAGCTGAAACTGTTAATGGCATAAGAATTGCACAACAAACATCTGCTACTGCTTTTACAAGTGGAACTGCAAAACTTTTTGGAGTGAAACAAATTTAGTATGAGTAACCTAAGATTAATTAATGAAACTTTAGTTACAAGTGCAGTAAGCACAGTTTCAGTAACAGATGTCTTTTCAGCAGATTTTGATATTTATAAAGTTACTTGTGAAAATTTTTCTAATAGCACAGGAGCACAAAACATAGATTTAAAATTTATAAATTCAAGTGGAAGTGTTATAACTTCCTCTGAATATGATTGGGGATATTTAAGACTAAATGATTATGGAAGTTTCACTGAAGCAAGAAATACAAATGATACTAATTGGGAAAATTTTTGGGGCAAAGATGATAGTGCAAGTGGGGAAACTCAAAATGTAGTAGCTTACTTTTTCAATCCTTATTCATCTAGTAGTTATACTTTTGGTTTAACACAATCTTCAAATGCTTTAAATTCACAATTACAGGGTATTAAAGGTATTGGTGTATTAACTGAAACAAGTTCTGTAACAGGTTTTCAAATAGTATTTAATTCTTATGCAAGTAACAATGGAAAAATAAGAACTTATGGACTAAGGGTTGATACATAATGTCATTATTACAAGTAGCAAATACAACAATTACAACTGGTAATGAAGCACAAATTATTAAATTAGAAAGTTGTATTACTACTGATGATGTCTATATGCTTGTAGGGAACAATATACAGGTAGGTGGTGCAGGTGGAATATGTGATATTCAACCTTTAGTAGATTCAACTGTTGATACTACTTCAAATATTGATGTAGCTTGGATAGATTTAAAATCAACTGGGTCATTTCAAGAATTTAGTAATGCTAATCAAGATATATGGCGAGTAACAGACGGTATGAATTTAACTCCTTATGCTAGTAATTTTATTATGTATTTATATAATTGGAACTCTAGTAGTGAGTATGCTTTTATAACTATGGAAGTAACTTCACATAATGGCTCTAATCTTAGAGGTTATCAACAAGGTGGAGTAAAAACTGAAACTACTTCTTTTAATGGAGTAAATATAAACACTAATCAAACAGGTGGTGGTGGCTTTCAAGCAGGAACACAATTCACATTGTTTAAGGTAATTTGATATGAGTAAAGAATATGGCTACATAGGGAAAGAAGTTACACAGGCTTTTAGAGATAATAAAGGTATTTTTACACCACAAGATATTATTGAGCTAGATCAAGAAAACAAATGGACTAATTTTGGACAGTTAGAATTAATTGAAACTCAAACATTAAGTGGTACACCAAGTACATTATCTTTTGATAGCATAAAAGAAAGTGAATACAATGTGCATTTTATGACTATAAGTGATTATGCACCACAAACTGATAATAGGCATTTAACAATACAATTTAAAGTAGGTGGTGTAGCTGATACTGATACTGATTATCAATATGCTATGCAAAGACAAACTGCTTCGACTGGTGCTGAATTAAACAGTGCAAATGATAGTAGAATTTATTTAGCTTATAATTGTAGTGTTACATCAAATGAAACAACAAATGGCTATTTTTATGTTTACAATGCAGGGGATAGTACAAAGTTTACATTTATGACTTCTCAATTTATGATGATAGACAAAGATAGCAACCAAACTGCTAATTTTTCATGTGGTGTTTATGACCAAACTGCAACAGTTAATGGAATACAGTTTCAAACATCAGGTGGTAATTTAGAACATGGCATATTTACTCTATATGGCATTCGGAGTTTTTAATGGCTACTAATTTACAGTTTATAAAATCTGCTAGTGGAACTTCTGTTAGTTCATTATCAGTAACAGATTGTTTTAGTGCAAATTATGATGTGTACTTTATTTATTGTGAGGTTAATAATGTTTCAAGCAGTTTTGACAATGTTGCTATGAGATATAGAAATTCTAGTGGTGATGTATCAACTTCAACTTATGATGCTTCACATATGGATTTAGATACAGGAAGTAGTTTTGGTGGGGCAGGATATGTTAATGATACTGAAATTGAAGCATTTCAAATAACAGATGATACAAGAGATGGAACAGCAGGTATTTCTTATCACTTTAATCCTTATGACAGTTCAAGTTATACATTTAATACAAGACAAAATATGGGTAGTAATTCAACTCCAGAATTTAGGGGTAGAAAAGGTATTGGTGTAGAAAAAACTGCACAACAAATAACAGGAATAACCTTTTTTTCTTTAATAGGTAGTCAAACTGCTGATTTTGATATAAAAGTATATGGAGTTAAATGAATTATGGCAGGTAGCTTAATAAAAATACAAGAAGAAATAGTTACATCAGCAGTAGCAAGTGTATCTTTAGGAAACTTTAGTGCAGATTATAATGTATATAAATTAGTCATAACAAATATGCAAACAAGTAATGATGCTGAAACACCATTTTTAAGATTGCACAATTCAAGTGGTGCTAACACTTCTGCTAATTATGATGAAGCATTTAAATTTTTAAGAACTAATACTCCTTATGTAGATATTGGTAATGTTAATCAAACTAAATTTAAATTAGGTGGCACAAGTTTAGGTACTAATACAGGAGAAAATCTACAATGTGTTATATACTTTTTTAATACTTTTAATGCAAGTGAGTATAGTTTTTTGACACAAGAAGCAAGTTTGTTAAATTCAAGTGGATATTTAAGTGGAGCACAGGGTGGTGGAACTTTGACTGTTGCAGAACAACATTTATCAGTATCTGTATTTATGGAAACAAATAACATAGCAAGTGGACGCTTCGTTTTATATGGACTACGCAAATAAAATTTAAATATAGTAAGATAAGGAAAGGTAAATTATGGCAAAGACAAAAGAACAGTTACAAACAGAAGCAGACGCAGAGATAGAATCTGCAAAGCCAATGTACAAACAAGTTAATAATGAGCGTATGGAATTTGAAGATTCTGATTATGCTCAAGCAAAAATTGACTTAGGTAACTCAAAATGGGAAGCACAACAGTTCGGATATATCCAAGCTAGGCAAGAAGCCTATGGATCTATCGGAGATCAGTTAGATCAACTCTATTGGGATATTGATGCTGATAAGTTAGATAAAACTGGTGTTTGGTACAAAGCTATTAAAAAAGTCAAAGACGATAATCCAAAACCAAGCTAATGAAACTAGATGTAGTTAGAACACAATTTGGTAAAGACGCTACTAATGGGATGTTATTTATCAATGGTAAATTCGAATGCTTTACACTTGAAGATGAAGTAAGAGATGTGAAAGTGTACGGCGAAACTGCTATACCAGAGGGAAAATACCCTATTGAATTTAGGAAAGAGGGTGGCTTTCATCAACGGTATAGTGCAAGATATAAAAATGCACACTACGGTATGTTGGAAATAAAGGACATACCAAACTTTAAATGGGTGCTTTTTCATAGTGGTAACACTGATGAAAATACTGCAGGTTGCATTTTGGTCGGCGATACTCAACAAGATTTAGATGTAAGTAAAGACGGGTTTATAGGCGCTAGTAGAAACGCTTACAAAAAGATGTACGACAAAATAGCAGTACCTATGGTGGACGGCGAAAAGGTAACTCTTAAAGTTTCAAACATTAACCTATCAGATGACAATGAAGTAAGTAATAAAGCACAAGACACTAATATTTCTATTCCTATGGTTATGGCAAAACTAGGAAGTATGAACGCTGACATAAAACAAATAAAAGCTGGGTTGAAAGGTAAGCAAATAATCTAGGAGCTTTATTAAAATAAATTGCCCAAAATGTCAATCTATATTGTTATACAATTCAACTCAACGTATTTGGATCTGCGGAAATAATTTATGCAAAGATTATAACCGGAGGCAGTTTGGTGGTATTATCAATACAATCACACAAAAGGAGTGAGTATGTTTAATAAAGAGTGGGCTACAAAAGTAGCTATCAGAACAATCAGAACATTTATACAAGCATTTTTAGGAGTGTTAATCGCTAGTGGTACAGGTCTTATGGAAATAGACGTATTACAAAACGCTCTAGTGTCCGGTATGGTCGCTGGAATAACTGCACTACAAAACGGCTTGGAAGAGTGGACACCAAGTAATAAGGGGTAATAATGGGCGACTGTTGTGGGCAGGGCTGTTGCAACGCAGGCGGATAATTAAATAAACAAAATCGCAAGAATTGTTTTTGTTTTATGTTTAATTAATCCCACACCCGTAATTGCTAACGAAGATAATACAACAACAACTACTACTACAAGTACAACTACAACTACTATTCCAGAGGGCGAAGTTGAGGAAATAGAAACCTTTGACGGTACAACTACGACCACAACGACTATTCCCGAAGATAATACAA
>JACLAC010005761.1_pt1 | contig 13371 bp, 11 predicted proteins | sample 8027881 | NCBI WGS metagenome assembly JACLAC01 (sample SAMN15725517, study PRJNA655200) | protist metagenome | isolation source: fluorescence activated cell sorting (FACS) single amplified genomes of... | place: Spain: Blaines Bay Microbial Observatory, Mediterranean Sea | collected 2016-01-19 | reverse complement strand
CAGCAAGAAGGCTCGCTGCTCGATGCGGTCGAGCAAGGGATTTGGGTAGCCGAAGCCGATGCCGATAACGCCTCGGTAGGACTCGGAGGGCTTCCCAAAGCTGGAGGGGCAGTACAATTAGATGCTTGCATTATGGACGGACCCGAACATCGAGCCGGTAGCGTCTCCGGCTTGGAAGATATCCTCCACCCTATCTCAGTAGCACGACGGGTTATGGAGAGTACACCACACGTAATGCTGACCGGAGCTGGGGCACGAGAATTTGCCCTCAAAGAGGGCTTTAAACCTGTGAACCTGCTAACAGAGCAGCGACGTAAGGAATGGCTAAAATGGCGAGAAACCAATAAGCAAGAGACCGATAATCACGATACTATTGCATTATTAGCCCTAGGTGAAGACAACACCGTTGCCGGTGGCTGTTCGACTAGTGGCTGGGGCTATGCATTGCCGGGCCGCGTCGGTGATTCACCTATTATTGGTGGCGGACTATATGTTGATAATGAAATCGGTGCGGCTGGATCTACAGGTTTAGGAGAAAATGTAATGCGGTATTGTGCTACCTTTATGGTAGTAGAATTTATGCGTATGGGATTGGATCCTCAAAGTGCCTGCATTGCTACCATTGAACGCATTGCCCGAACCGATCCACGCGGCATGGATTTAAGTGTTTATTTTATCGCCTTAGACAAAAAAGGGCGCTTTGGTGCCGCCGGTGTTGGGGACGGATTCCAGTACGCTATAACTACACCACAACGCAGCGAACTACTACATAGTGCCGCATTGGGTATGGGACGTAATGCCTCCACAGGTGGCAATGTACATTAAGACCCCATCTATAACAAAATTTCCAAATCTTTATAGGTTGTACTAGCTTTACATTGGAATAAGCAATAAAGTAATAGGTATAGCGCTAGCCGCTCATTGGTCCATACAAAGCATATGGCATTGGAGGTACTGTGACCAAGCAAGGATTAGTATTCGAACAACCAAGCGAAGGATTTCGTGGCATCCGTTGGTGTACCCGACGCAGTGATATTCCCTGGCAATGGTCCACTAATGGATTCGCCTCCCCCTGTGCCCAACGAGCCAACGAAGTACTAGAACTCTTCGGTATAACAGCAACGGAATTAACCTATACCTTTCGTAATAGTTTATTATACGGTGTGCGTCTTGATATGATAGGCAATGACCAAAGCGCTACTATCATCGCAGCATTAAAAGAAGAATATCCACCTAGTACTCGCGTTGAACGGCGGGGCCACCATGTTTGGCGCTGGCAGACAAACGAAACTTCGGTATGGATCGAAACATCCTCCTTAGCAGACGAAATGGTCACCGCTTATTTATGGGGCCGCCACCGTATGTTTGCTGATGACTGCGATAGCCCTGCCTATTTAGCCTTACCACCGCACCTCAATAGCTTTGCCGGTCCGTACAAACCACGCCATTATATATGCTATCGCACCTCCGGACCAATCACCATTGATGGTCGCCTAAAAGAAAAGGCTTGGCGCGACGCCCAGTGGACAGATTTTTTTGAGGATCACCAAGCCCCTTATGCTCCAGCACCATGGAAAAGCGTACGTGTTAAAATGCTTTATGACGACGAACATCTTTATATTGGTGCCGAGTTACAGGAAGAAAATGTGTGGGGATCGCTTGTAGAACGGGATTGTATCATTTACTACGATAACGATTTTGAGGTTTTCCTTGATCCTACAGCTGATGGTATAGGCTACTACGAATTGGAAGTTAATCCACTCAACACCATGTGGGATATGTTCCACGAAACCGATTACCACCGAGCCTCAGCTTTACATACCCTCTACGATGTTGCCCAGATGGAACACGCAGTACATGTACAGGGCACGTTAAACTGGCATAAAGATACGGATATCGGCTGGACAGTAGAGATGAAGATTCCATTCAAATCATTACTAGAACGCAATCCACGCTTTGACGTCCCAATTAAGCACGGTACGGTGTGGCGCGCTAATTTTAGCCGCGTCCAGTACTTGCATTTGTATGACCAGCTTTATCCGACCAAAATACCCAATACCCCGTGTGAAGATTGGGTCTGGCAATCTACCGATACAGGAGATTTGCACAATCCCGAAATGTGGGGCAAAGTAATTTTTTCAGATAAGGTTGCTGGTACTCTTGAGGATAAAGAACTAGAACAAAATTTTAAAACTCTTCAGATACCAAGCCACCGTACACAATATAAAACCTTAGCTGAAACGATGGTGTATTTACCGGCTACTACCTGCATAATCGGACCGGATCCCACAGATGTACTGCGTTCGCCAGCACACGAAGTCCAAGTAGATAGTTTTTGGATAGACCCTTTCCCTGTAACTGTAGCACAATACACAATTTTTTTGAATCAAGGCAATAATGATATACACTATTCCACCTGGATGCGCTTACCTGAACGTTGTGGCATTGTCCAGTTAGTCCCTGGCCATTATGAGGTCATTCCCGGCCGTGAAGAATATCCCGTAGTCTATGTGACCTATGAAAGCGCCTTAGCCTATGCTCAAAGCCTAGGAAAAAACCTTCCTAGCGAAATACAATGGGAACGTGCCGCCCGAGGCGCTGCAGGACGCCGCTACGCCTGGGGCGACGAACCCATTGGACCAGATCGGGCCAATTACGATTTTCACTATGGCGGTACTACCCCGGTAGGAGTATTTGCCAAAGGTGCAACACCGGAAATGGTTTTTGATATGACTGGCAACGTCAAAGAATATACAACTTCAGTATTCGCACCCTATCCTGGAGGCGAAGAAATGATTTATCTGGGAATGCGCAAACCGTTTATCTACGACAAGCCAAGTATATTTCAGGTAGTTCGTGGTGGAGCCTGGACCAAACAGGAAAGGTGCATGGCTGCAGCCTACCGTGATGCACATGGAAGTTTGAATATGGGCTTTAGGTGCATTCGAGAACATTAGTCTTATGCTTGATGTACGGGGTAACTAGGCTAGGTATTGTCAAATATCGGTATTTTATCTTATTTCAAAATGTATTACCTTAAAAGAACTCTTCATAAATGTTGTTTATTCAGTGATTGACTTTGTAGCTTTGCTTAATAATACGAGATTATGAATGGACGATAAGCCTGCACCTCTTATTCTAGCCGAAGTGCCTTACAGTGAACTAGCAAATCAATACCTTAATGCACTGCTTGCTACCGAGCGCCACCAGGCCAACAACCTAATTCTAGACGCCGTTGAGGCTGGCACCACAATCAAAGATATCTATCTGCACGTGTTTCAACCTACCTTGTACGAAATTGGTCACCTGTGGCAACTTAATAAGATTTGCGTCGCCCAAGAGCACTACTGTACTGCCGCAATACAATTAACCATGTCACAGTTATATCCTTATATATTTTCTTCAGAGAAAAACGGGCGGACATTCGTGGCTACTTGTGCTACTGCTGATTTGCATGAAATTGGTATACGCATGGTAGCCGATTTTTTTGAAATGGAAAATTGGGATACTTTTTATCTTGGTGCCAATACATCACCAGAACTGGTCCGTGACGGCGTTATTCAACATCGTGCTGATGTATTAGGAATTTCCGCCACCCTTACTGAACATACCGACTATGTAGGCCAACTTATCAAGATAGTACGATCTTCTCCAGCAACAGCAAACCTCAAGATCCTAGTGGGAGGTTCTCCCTTTACGAGCGATCCCGATTTATGGCATCGACTCGGTGCTGATGCCATAAATCGGACGCAGCAACAGCTATTGATACCGCCAACCGCCTACTTGCGTCGCATTGAATCAGCTTACAATCAATGATAAATATGGACTCGAGGACAGGCATTGCACTTAACTGTAATTTACAAGGCACAATACAACAGGTAGTACGTGATGATCTAGGCCTTACTAGTCCAGACACTCCAGGCCAGTCGCTCTTTTCTCTACTAGAGAGCGCCTGTGTCGATAAAGCTGCTCTTTTCCTTCACACACTCAATGAACAAGCAGCTACCTTTGATTGGGAATTAAATATCCGCTTGGAAGACCAACGGTTCACGCTGCTTTTTTCCGGCTGCAAAACGACAAATGCACTGCTAATCGTTGCCTCCTCATCCCAGGCTGAGTCCAACCAGTTTTACCAGGAATTGGTCAACATTAACAACGAACAAACAAATCAATTACGCGATTTGATAAAAGCACAAGTAAGCGATAAAAGCAGTGAGGATAATACCATACTCAAACAATTTTCAGGTCTTAATAACGAGCTAATATCTATCCAGCGCCAGATGGCGAAAAAAAATATCCAGTTAGAGAAACTGAATCAGCAAAAAGATCAGTTTTTAGGCATGGCAGCCCACGATTTGCGCAACCCACTCAATATTATCAGCAACTATAGCGACTTTTTGCTAGAAGAAATGGGCTCCAGCATCAATAGTGAACAACGCCAGTTTTTCACTGCTATCAAAGATTCTAGTGCGTTTATGTTGCATTTAGTTGAAGAATTACTCGATATCGCGCAGATTGAATCCGGAAAACTGACTTTAGAGCTATGCCCTATCGACTTAGGAATGCTTATAAAGAATACTGTTCAGCTCAATAACTCTATTGCGGCCAAAAAACATATCCGGCTGCAGTTTAGTAGGCCACAAGACCTACCAATACTATGGCTAGATCCTCACAAGATTAATCAGGTTCTGAACAATTTGATTTCTAACGCAATTAAGTTCTCCAACCGTGATACAACTATTCAAATCTATATCGAACGACATGATAACCAAATAATTACCACCGTCAGAGATCAAGGTCAGGGAATACCCAAAAGTGAAATCGATAACCTTTTTAAGTTCTTCCAAACGACCTCGGTAAAAAGCACAGCCGGTGAAAAAAGTACGGGCTTGGGATTGCAGATTACACATAAAATCATCGATGCCCACCAAGGCAAAATATGGGTGGAAAGTGTTGTAAATCAAGGTTCCACCTTTTGTTTTTCATTGCCCTTAACCGATAATAATGCCATACCCCAAAACGCCAAGAACTAGTAGCAAATAATTACTACAACAAATGGAACAATTATATATTTAGCCTACTCAATGTATTGCTTCATAAAGAAAAGACAATGAAAGCAGCCCAACAGCTCAAAGAAAAAGTAGCCAGTGGCCAAATAACTACCGGTGTATTAGCTACAGATCAACTGTGGCCAGCAATAGTCGAATATTTGCGCAAAGCAGGGTTAGACTATCTGATCATTGACCAGGAACATGGCACCCACGACAATACACTAGTAGCCGAAATCTGTGCCCTTGGGCGACTAATCGATTTTCCCGTATTGGTGCGGCCAATCGATTGCAGCTACTCGGTTATTCGTCAAGCTATCGATCGCGGTCCTTGTGGCTTTCTATTACCATCGGTACAATCACCCCAAACATTAGATCAAGTACGGGATAGCATCTATATGCCACCACGTGGCCAGCGGCGACCAGGAGGACCAGGAAATTATTGGGTATCTGATTTCACTTATGAACGATGGAAAACAGATGTGGAAGACGATTTTATTGTCCTGCCTCAAATCGAAACACGCCAAGGTCTAGAACATGTAGATGCTATCGCCGCACATGAGATCACTACAGCTATCGCTATTGGCCCTTATGACCTATCAACAGAATTAGGAGTCTGTTTTGACATGGAGCACACCAAAATGCAGGCTGCCGTAGCACGGATTCGGCAAGCCGGTGAAAAATCAGGCAAAACCATGTGGCGTATCGGCGATGGCGCAAAACTGGCGGCAGCAGGCTTTCACTTTTTATGCATTGCTGAACCAATGATGTTATTACAAACAGCATTAGCAGAAAAAAGAGCCGCTGCTGAACAAGCAGCAAAAACAAGCTAGGGAAAACCTTGGGACAGCATGCTGCAGCTATACTAAAAATCACTCCCTCGTCCATTTGTCACATGCCACATGATTCTCCTAAGCACACTTTTATAAATTACCCGAACCGTACTGGTTAATAATTGGAAATAAACTTATGGCCACAACAACAAAAGGCTTACGCCAACCGGAGGACGACGAATTTTTCGAGCGAGAACTAGCTACTTTTTTACCCGATAAGGTGTTTGATGCGCATACGCACGCATGGAAGCAGGAATTCATCCCCTGGTCTATCACAGGAGCACCTGCCGATATCGGTTATGCAGAATACACCCAGCTTATGCAGGATCTGCATCCAGGACGACAGGCAGCCGCACTGTTTATTCCAGCCGTTACTGCCGATGAAAATAAAACGTTTACTAGACAAAATGAATGGGTTGCACAAACAGCAGCAGCAAATCCGCAATGTCGTGGTCTTTACTTTGTCAAACCTGAAGATGATCCGGAATTTGTCCGGCAAGAAGTACGACGTTTAAATTTGCATGGCCTCAAATGCTATCACACGATGGCATCAGAACAACCGACCTGGGAAGCCCAAATTCCAGCTTATCTACCAGAGCAACTAGTACGCGTTGCACATCAAGAGGGGCTAGTGATCACGCTACATATGGTACGCTCGCGAGCTCTAGCTGATGCCGGAAATATTCACTGGATTCGGCACTATTGCGAGCACTATCCAGACATGCGGCTGATTTTAGCTCATTCGGCACGGGGTTTTCAACCAACACATAATCTGGAAGGTCTACCACAACTAGCAGGGCTTAATAATTTATATTTTGATACAAGTGCTAATTGTGAGCCCATTGCCCACCAAGCCATTATCCGATATTTTGGCCATAAACGACTAATGTACGGTACTGACTTACCCGTTTGCCACGAACGCGGCCGTCATCTTGGCGTAGCCGACGCGTTTTTATGGCTTTACGAAAAAACACCGGTTTGGAACGAAATCCATATGCCCATCAAGCCCGTCCTTATTGGACTAGAACACCTGCGGTCCATTAAATGGGCGTGTTGGTCCGAAGGTTTAAGCGACCGTGCCGTAGAAGATATTTTTTGGCACAATGCAGCTAACTTGTTAAACGTAGAGTAAGCATTAAAAAAAGCCGCCCCGTTTACCGGCAGCGGCTTTTGCTATATGGTGTTTAGCCAAGCCCTATTTAATCAATCAAACGTTGTGCAATACCCTTGACCCACCCCCAGGTTGAGCCTTTAACAGCCGTAGGTTCCGGTTCGGGCTGTTCAATAAAACTGGTCGCATCGCCGGGATGGCTAATATTTTCGGCATCACTCGGATCAGCCTCACCTACTACCCAAACGCCATCCGGATCCCCCAGTTCCACACCATTGCTTACGCCATCGCCATCGGAGTCAAGGGCTGCCAACTCTGGTCCCCAAAATATTTCCTGACCATTGGGTGTGACCAACGCTTCTACCGCTAGACCAAAGTCATTACGCGGCGTACCACCGCCTGTGGTGTGGCACAAATTGCAACCCGCACCAACCGGAGTTGCATTAGGCATTTGGCTCAATCGAAATCCACGTGCTTCAGCTGGTTTAACCTGTGTTAGCAAGCCTGCCAGACTAAAGCTAACAAGCAAAATTAAGACATTATATTTACGCATGACAATTCTATATCCTCCTTGACCATTGAATAAAAATGAATTGCACTACACATTATCTGACTCTGGGTATTTAGTATACCCTACTACACTAAATATTACTTTAAATAGATAATAGACCAATATTACCTTAAATAGATAATAGACCAGAGAATACTTCTTATACTATATAATTTCCTCTAGACAAGCAATGCCTTGCAAGCAAAATTTAATAGACCTTATTATATCGTAATTAGCAAATATTGAATCTCAATCAAATACTATGAAAACACATTTATTGTTTGCTTTCAATGGCATAAATAGCAATACATTAGCAAGCCATTGCTTTCCCTCATCGGTATTTGACAATCCACCGCTCTGTTTAAAAGATTTGACGCGCCAGGATGGAGTCATAGGATATTATTGGGACTTACCTACCGAACAATTAGTTGCTGCAAACCAAATCTTACCTTCCTTTAGCTGCCTAGCAACTAGCGCATATGGCTACCAATTTGCTCTTGAATGGACTACTGCAACAGGAAAAAGCAGCTATCGCACAACATTAGATCCCATTGGCCCTTTTACACCAAATAAAGAGCATCCTCAGACAGAGCCTAAACATCCAGCAATTGATAGCTGTATTGATTTTTTTCGCGTCAACCAACCACTTCTATCTGCACGACTGTTATTAGCGGTTGACGCTTCTTTTGCGTTAGACCAAGTACCCGCATTACTCTGCATATCTATCCACACTACCCAAAAAACTATGGAAGCCCAAGCCAAAGATATCCTACCAGCAGCTTTACAGTTAGATATTCCAGCCAAAAGCCAAATGTTAGAGGAAGCCACAATAGCCCGTCATGTATGTTCACCGACTAGCGTCTCTATGGTACTGGACTATTATGGCCGGTCAACCCAAGTGCACCAGGTCATTAGCGCCGCACAACACGGACCCAGCGGTCTTTATGGGGTATGGCCGGCCAATATTTATGCGGCTTCCCGTTGGGGTATTTTGGGGTATTTACTAGCGTTTTCACATTGGGATACAGCGCGGCGGTTATTGGCTCAAAAAATACCGCTTATTGCTTCGGTACAATATAATGCGGGCGAACTAAGCAATGCAGCCATTGCCCAAACGGCTGGTCACTTATTGGTAATATCTGGCTACGACGCAGATAATGTATATGTAAACGATCCAGCCGCAAATTCCGCTGACCGGGTAAAGCGACAATACGATTTAACAGAGTTCAAACGAATCTGGCTGGATCGCGGTGGCATAGCGTACGTCCTGTTGGAAATTTAGATCCTTTAAAAATAACGATTGATTTTTAGTGGGGAAATACTTTATCCAGAGTCCGTTATAGACAGGTACTATACTAGGTATTTAGTTAGTGCCTTGGCAAAAAAATCAAATAGCATAAAATAAGTTATTTATGTATTTAATACTGTTAAAAGTTGTGCTCTTAACATGTGCTAATGCGGATACTGCTACTGATGCAAAAATTTGCTTTCATTCTTGTAAGCAAAAAGCGTCTAGGTTAAACCCTATGGAGTATCCATTTTAAGCTAGGTGATGTATAGCATTGAAGCGCCATACTAACCCGAGTACACATTATACCACCCTATTAACCCAAAGTATCATGAGCCAATATAACTGGCAAACAGCAACGCCATCCTCCCATACTTTAGCAGATAATGCAGTACATATTTGGCGTGCCAATTTGTGTCCACCAACGGACCGTCTTGCGCTATATGAAGCATTACTTTCCAACGATGAGCACCAGCGTGCTAGACGTTTTCATTTTGTTCATCACCGGGACCGCTTTATTGCAGCACGTGGCATTTTACGCAGTATATTAAGTACGTATTTACAACAGCCACCTGCAGACTTACGCTTTGCCTATGGTGCACATGGCAAACCTTATCTTGATCCGCCAAGCATTGTACAGTTCAATATGGCACATTCTCACAATTTAGCACTTTATGCTTTTTCCACGCAGCGCCAAATCGGTATTGATGTAGAATATACCCGCCGCAAAGTCGCTGCAATGCAAATTGTCGAGCGTTTTTTTACCGCTACCGAAATCGCCGCTTTACGCCGTGTGCCCACTGTTGATCAACGTCAGGCTTTCTTCAACGGATGGACCCGTAAAGAGGCTTTTCTTAAAGCCCGCGGCGATGGCATTACTGTACCGTTATCCAGTTTTTCCGTCAGCTTAATACCGGATGAACCAGCAGCACTGCTCTGGGTTCAGGATAAACCACATGAGATCAACCGGTGGCGGTTAGGTGTCATAGAACCCGGTCCTGATTACCAGGGTGCTCTGTGTGTAGAAGGAACAGATTGGCAGCTATCTTATTGGAATTGGAAGGAACAAATAACAGGAATTAACCCGTATAGGGCACCAGAAAATGATGTTTGAATAATAGTTAAAAACGTGCTTAGCTCCATCCAAACCAATCAACCGAGTAACAATAATAAACTCAAATCATCAAGTCCGTACGGACGCCACGCATATCCATTTCAAATTCTATATCAACTATCGGTGGACGCGTGTGGTACCACCGTACACCATGACGACGCGCTGGCCCCATACGCTTCAAAACCGCTCCTTCAACCAAATCGTCAATAGGATAGATAGTATAAATATCTACCGCATTAATTAGGTTCCACCGACCTCCCAAACCCAAAAGTCTATCTTCCATTACTTGCATTACATAATCGGCTTTTTCACGTATGGCCTCTGGACTCGTTTCTCCCGTACGGATAATACCTTCGGAAACCAGCACCCCTTCGCGCAGTTCACCAGCACCAGCAATAACAAAGGTCGGTTCACTACTATCGGACGGCACAACATAGGAAAAACCATGTAGCGAGGGTGTCTCAGGCGGATGATGCAGTGGCGAAACATTCGTCCGTGCAATAGGATTGATATCACCCAAGTACAAGTCCCACGCCTTCAGAACCTCACAATAGGTCTGATTGAATTCAATAAACCCTGCCATAGAATACGGCGTTGGACAACGCAACTCAATACCACACAGAGCATGGAGACCACATTCATTGGCCTGCAAGTGCGCTTCTATCTTATCAAAGCCCTGGCGCCAAGGTAGATCTTGTTGCAGCGTAACGTGGATGATTTCATGGCGCGGATCAGCGATTACCCCACAAGAATAGGGATCAATGCCTTTAAGAAAATGGTAGTGACTTTTAGGATTTGCAATCAGCATCGTGAAAACATCCTCCTTATATTAGAGTATGTAGCACCACATATTTTTTAACTAACCCCGAAATATCGCAAACTAAGGTAGGTCCAATCCTTGAGATGTCAACGTTGTCCTACCATATTTCCACAGCTTTGTATGCACTAGACGCTCTCTGATTGGGACTCCTTTCTTGTTTAAATTCCCCTACCTCGAAAATTTTGCAGCAGAACCAATACTATCAATGCATTTCCCGCCAAACCACGTAAGAGATGGAAAAACTTCTTTTTGTGCAATAAAAATAGCGTATTTATTGCAAGACGAATAATTCACCTTCACATCATAAATCATAGATAAGAATGGGAAACACCAATAAGAAATATTTCCCATTCTTTTTCTATATATACCCTACCAAAAAAATCCTTTTTTTATTCATTATATTTCATTTTTCTTGGTATTTTCCTTATGCAAAAATATGCAGGTAGGGCTAGAGAATATGGTACTCGATTAGGTGAAAAATATGATAAAAAGAGCTATTATATATTCCGTAAAAATAAGCAGAGAATAATTATTATTGTTATAGAAAAAACCAACATATAAAAAGAGAAAAATGAAGATGTGTTTTCAGGAGTATAAATACCTTTATATTAGAAGAAGTAGTATAGGGCGTTGGTAAATACTCTATCAAACTCGCCCCAAAGAAAAGAAGAAGTAAAAAGAAAGATAAGGATTTGTGAAGGATGAGAATGATAGACGGGTAGATACAATAGCAGTCAAGGATATAACAATACCTATTACGAGAATAAATACCCAAAAACAAAAAGCAAATTATCAAGGAAAAATATAAATGGCGCATACAATATTAGTTGAGGGACCATTACCCGCAGAAATCTTGGAAATGCTGGGCTCCGACTACCAGGTCCACATCTGGTCTGAAGTGCCTGAGTCCGAATGGGCTAATGCTGTTGGCTTATTGACCTACGGCCATCCTCAGGTCGACGGTGCTTTTATGGACCGTGTACCAGGCATCAAGGTTATTAGCAACTTTGGCGTAGGAGTAGATCATATTGACCTAGACGCGGCTAAGAAGCGCGGTTTACCGGTAGGCAATACACCCCAGCTACTTGATGGTGCTACCGCCGATATGACCTTTGGCCTGATTCTAGCTACTGCTCGTTTGATGATTGTTGGCGACCGCTATGCCCGTAGTGCCGAGTTTACGCATTTTGATCCTAGTTATATGCTCGGCACAGAAGTCCATAGTACCGTTATGGGGATCATTGGTCTGGGTAATATCGGTTACCAGGTAGCCAAACGAGGGCGTGGCTTTGATATGGAGATCCTCTATCATAACCGCCGGCCCAATGTACGAGCTGAAACCGACCTGGCCGCTTGCCGTGTACCGTTGGATGACTTGCTGAAACAATCTGATTATGTCGTTTTAAATATGCCGCTAACCGACGCAACCGCCAATATGATTGGAACCCGGGAATTCCGTTTAATGAAGGAAAGTGCTATTCTGATTAATACTGCACGTGGTGGCGTAGTAGATCACGATGCCCTAGTCGACGCCCTACAAGCCGGACAAATCGCCGCTGCCGGCCTAGATGTTACCGAGCCAGAACCACTACCACGAAACCACCCACTCTTAGCCATGAAAAATGTCGTCATCATGCCCCATTTAGGTAGTGCCACGCGTCAAACGCGTTTGGCCATGGCACAACGTACAGTAGACAATCTCAAGGCCGGCGTTGAAGGCAACACCATGCTTAGTCGAATTATTTAGTGCCCTTTTTACGCAATAGTATTTATTTATCAGGCAGATTTTTATACTATAACACCTGAACACGTTATTAATTTTTAAAATCAATATTTTCGTTAGTCCAGCTAAAGCATTGCATTAACGGAATAACAAGATTGAAGGAGCATCAGCAATGGCAAACGCCAAACATTACAAGATCATTATCATTGGTTCGGGGCCTGGTGGCTTAACCGCTGCCCTTTATGCTGCCCGCGCTGACTTGGCCCCACTAGTAATGGAGGGTATGCAACCAGGCGGTCAGTTAACCATTACTACCGATGTGGAAAATTATCCCGGCTTTCCCGAGGGCATTATGGGCCCCGAATTAATGGATAAAATGCGCGCCCAAGCAACCCGCTTTGGTGCCGAATGTGTCTTTAAACTGGCAACCAAAGTAGATTTTAGTTCTCGGCCCTTTATGGTGGAAAGTGATGAGGAACACTATACTGCGGATGTAGTAATTATTGCTACCGGTGCTTCGGCACGCCTACTAAATATAGAATCCGAGACCCGGTTGATGGGCCACGGCGTATCAGCCTGTGCCACATGCGACGGCTTTTTCTTCCGTGATAAAGAGATTGTTGTCGTCGGGGGGGGAGATTCAGCAATGGAAGAAGCCACGTACCTGACTAAATTCGCTTCAAAAGTAACTCTCATTCATCGGCGCGAGGTATTTCGTGCCTCACGCATTATGCTGACACGAGCCCAGGATAATCCAAAAATTGAGTTTATCACTAATACTACAATTAGTGAAATTCTACAGGCCGATGACGAACTGGCAGTGCGTGCTGTACAATTGCAGGATACTAAAACAGGCGCTAGCCGCGAACTAGCATGCGAAGGTG
>JACLAC010025629.1_pt1 | contig 13372 bp, 6 predicted proteins | sample 8027881 | NCBI WGS metagenome assembly JACLAC01 (sample SAMN15725517, study PRJNA655200) | protist metagenome | isolation source: fluorescence activated cell sorting (FACS) single amplified genomes of... | place: Spain: Blaines Bay Microbial Observatory, Mediterranean Sea | collected 2016-01-19 | reverse complement strand
TACTGGTCACAACAGGTAAAACGGGCGGGATTCATAGAGACTATTTAATACTGTAACAAGTATAATTATGAAATATGAAATGGTGGAAATGATGTCAAACAAAAACTTATCGACTCCACACCTTAACCCTGGCTTAATTAAGGGAAAACGTAGATTTGGAGAGCTGGAAGATCATCGAAAACCTGCTGCATAAAAATATATACTTGAACTTGAATGAAAACAAAAAACTCTGTAATAGTAATAAATGTAAGAAGAATACAATATAAATGAATAAAGAAAGATAATTGTTGAAAGAAATGAATGTACTTAATAATAACGACAACGACGATGATGTAGACTATGAATGCCCTATTTGTTGTGATGCATTTGGCGATGAAAGTGACAATAAAGTTATTCAATGTAGAAATGGACACTCCTTCCACGGAAAATGTTTGGAGCAGTGGGACCAAATTAGTGAAAGTAGTGGGACTACTTTAAATTGCCCTACTTGTAAAGTTACTATGAATAAACGTTTGCCAATAACTAATAGATTTGCTACAAAGGCATCTAAATTAGCAGAGGAAGTCAAATTATTAAAAGCGCAACTAGCAATGAAAGTGTCTGAGATAAGCTCAACAACAGGTGGACTACAACAACAACAAAATTCACAGTCATCAAGTGATTTTAATGTAAATCAATTTGCTGACAATAATGAACAAATAAAGTATTTATCTGAAGGATTTCGTTCTTATGTAAAGAAAAAAATCAACGATTTTATCCAAAACGACACAGCAGAACAGTTGTGGTTCTCACACAAAATTGTAGGTACATGTAGAAGTTACATATGTAAAACTGGAAGGGAATTAGGATTATTGTATATGGGGAAAAAAAGTGCCAAAAAGAAAAAAGGGATAGAATTGAGAAAAAAATCTGAAGAACAGAAAAAAAGGGCAGCACTAAAGAGAGAACGGAAAAAAATACATAATGCTAATATTAGAGCCAATTCAATACAAATTAATACTGATGCCGGCTGTTTTGTAAAAGAATCCAAAGGCAAACCTAAACACTGGTATTGTGAACATTGTGTTTTCGAAAGAAAATATGAGGATCATATAAATTTTGCTTATCATCTGTTCAACAATAAGCATAAAACACAACAAAATATGTCAAATAGATTAAAGGAATATGCAAAAAACGGTGAGTTATTTGTCAACAATAAACAATGCTTAACATTCCCAATTGCACAAGGAATTGTAGCAACTTGGAAGTGCAAAGAATGTAATTTTACCGCAGACTACGATAATCCATATCGATGGATTTGGCATAAAAATTGGGCTAATAAATTACATGCTGGTCAGGAAATAAACATGCCAAAAAGAGGATTTAACAAGCGAAAGAAGAAGGGAAAGAAGAGAAAAAAGAAGAAAAAAGAGAAGCAAGCAAGTACTTCCTACCGTACGATTATGAAAAGAAAACATGTAGATGGCAGGGATTCTGTTGATGCTGATAGGAAACGAAGCAAGACTTTAATGCACTATCCATGTAACACACGAGTGTCAATGGTATGGCCAGATAATATAAGATATCATGGCGTTGTTTCAAAGATAGATAAGCGTGGCAGGCATACTGTCATTTGGGATGAAGACCAGACAGAGACGATCGATTTGAAATACTCACAATTAGAAAAATCAAAGGCATCAGCTACGGCTTGTTAATATACAATTGTTTTGAGGGAGAGACGCATTAACGTGGTGATGATGGAGTGTACCATCATGTGCGTGTGTATATAAACATACCTGGTACTTGTAATATTATATACTTTTACGTACCGTAATTTTTACATTTTATTTTTTATAAATTGTTAAAACAATATAGTTTACTTTATATAAAGTGTTTTACTATTTATAATAAACTCAAGCTATATATGGATTACTTTTTTTAGAGTAAATGAATGACTTGGTCAATGATATATTTACGAAAATATGTTATATGATATGTGAGATAGAACATGTATAATATAAAACCTATCACATAATTTGTATCATACGGCAGTTTCTTATTTCTGTTGGGACATATCATATTGATATATGATACTTTATAGACCAAGGGATATCATTGTATTTCGAAATCAACCAACAACATTTACAAAAAACAAAAACATTTTTGTTTACAAAAATGCTGCTTCCAGTTCTCTTTGAACTTTCTGTATGCTGTCTTCTGTTGGATTTTTGATTCCCTTCTTTCGTTGCATTGCTGCCTGCATGTCTTTCGGTGATTTTTGCTTCATCGAGTTTGATAAATGTGTGGGTGGTGTAGATGCGTCGTTTTCAGCCCTCTTTTTCAACCCCTCCTTGCTTTCCTTTTCAGCAGCGTCTTCCGCTTTTGATTTTGCGTCTTCTAACTTTGTTTTCTCCTCTTCAGCTTTTGCAGCGGCCTCGTCTGCGCGCTTCTTTGCCTTCCCAGCTTCTTCCTCCTTTTGTTCTGCTAATTTATCAGCTTCCTCTTTCTTTCTTTCTTCTAATTTTACACGGCTCTCGGCTGCCTGTTTCTTTTTGCGCGCCTCTTCACGAGCCTTTTCTACCTTCTCAGAATCTTCTTTTTCCACCTCTCCTACAGTCATCTCCTCAATTACATCCATAACTGCCGAGCATTGACCTAGTATGGCCTTTATTTTTGGGATGTCATTGATTTTATCGGATATTACATCTTCCATCTTTGCAACTTGTGAATTCAGAAAGGATTGTGCAAAACCTTTCAGCTTGGTCGAGACAAGGGATCTACTGAGCATACCATTTGCGAGGCTACAAATTCCATTCATTCGGAAATTTAAATGTAGATCACCCAATTTTAAATTTGAATTGTCTATCTTAACCAAGGGACCTTTTCCGAAATACAAATGACTATTTATATCTGAGGAACTTACACCGCCTTCTACCCAACCATCACAGTTAATTTTAAAGGATGCGCCAAATTTGTTGATGGTTTTACGTACCTGAACCTTAATGCGGTCAATGCTCACTGAAAGCCCATTCAAATCAAGATCAACATGGCTGCCTTTATCGACAAATTGCAATGATTTGAAATAAAATTTCTTAAAACTTATCTTGCCCAAACTCAGCCCAGAGATAATAGGTAGTTGAAAAGATTGGGATTTTATAATTTGCAGGAGCTTGGGTTTCAGCGGTGGCACAAATACATTTGCAATCGCAGTCAAAGATGTGAGCGTCTTCATCAAACACTTTGCTTCTTTATCATCTACTGATGGTATTTTTTGTGGAACAAATGGTTTTACGTCAAATTTGTTGCCAATTACACGACTATTAAACAGCCCCCCAAGCAAAATACTAAGTTTATCAGGATCGCAAACTCCCAAGACACCCTTTATTGCTGGATGTGCATTTACTTTTTGAGCAAGCATACTTTCTAACTTTACGATCTGTGTATTCAATGTGCTGCGTACCTTGCTTTTCACCATGCCGACTATTTTTTTTTTAAACAGAGAAGAAAGAGCCCCACAAATACCGTTGACCTTCCAGTCGATATGCAATTTTCTAAGTGATATACTTGTGCCTTTAAAGGCCATTTTCGGGCCCTTTGTGAAGTAAATATCTGTTTCGAAGTCCGTGTCTCCTAGAGAGCCCCATACTGAACCACTGCACTTGATCCTATTTGTGATCAGACTCTTTGCACCATGAAATATCGTTTTCCCTACGTTTTTTATACCCTTTCCGATCTTTTTTATACCCTTTCCGACTTTTTTCGCAGCTCCTCCCACAGCTTTCCCAACCTTTTTCAAAATACCACCTTTCTTCTTTTTTTTTCCTCCCTTTCGAAGCCTAGCTGAATTTTTGTTTCTCAAAAACAGCCTTCGATGTTTAGCTTTTTCACTAATTTGCATTAGAAACAAACCAAATAACTTTCTATTAAGTCTAATACCAACTTTCTTGATACGCAACGACAGGCCTTTAATCTTCAATTTAAGACGGTTACCCCTGTGTTCTATCTTCACACTTTTGAAGTTGACATGTTCAATTTTAACGGGTTGAATAGACAAGCCTTTCATTTTTAAAGGGATGTTGAAACTTCTTGCTTTTAACGCACCAATTAGCCTAGGCTTTAACTGTTCAATAAGATCATTCGCAAGGGGCACGATTGTTTTTGCTTTTGCCAATAGACATTCATGCTCCTTTCGTTTGGCAACAGTATTCTCAGCAAACATATTCGAAGCGTCTTTTGAAGCAATTGAATCTCTAGATGCTTCTAAGTGCTGTTGTATTCGTTTCGTACCTGCTGTTAATAAACCATTTTTGTTTTCTGTTCTCTGTAATGATATGCCTCTTGCTCCGGCGAGAAAACCCAGCAATATGCAAAACAAATAGAATGTAAATTTTGTCTGTGAAAGCATTTTCAACCAATAATTATGTTAATATAGAAGTGATATGGTTCTACACACATAAACGTCTTTCTTCTTCTTTCTCTCTCTCTCTCTCTCTCCTATATGCAATTTTGGCAATTGTATAAGTTTAAGAAGACACCAGTAAAATAATATATTATAAATAATATATATAGTATTTTAGAAGAAAGTTTTAGTTTTAGTCTCCCCGCCCCCCTTTATTTTACTACGCTCGTAATATAAACACTCTCCTCATAAAGCAGCTAAAAAGTGAGTTTTTTTTTTTTCTACGAACTATCAAACACTACAACTATTTTGTACTTATTAATATTTAGATTTGAAAAACAGAAGCGAAAGCTGGAAAGTAGCACACAACACACAGAAAGAAAAAAAGGAAAAAAAGTGGTGTGAGCCTGGTGAGAGAAAATCGTACAGTTAAAAAATACTGGTAAATATGTAAAAGAGAATGAAAAGAAAATGAAAAGAAAGAACAAAAAACTAAGTCTTCTACAAATATAAAGTAAACAATGAAATTATCGGAAGACAATTCATCATCATCGTCAGATGATGAAAATAATAAATCTTTTTTTGCAAAAGCGGATGATCCATTATATGTTAGTTTATTATATGGTGCCATTTCCGGGACAACAGTTGTTGCAGTTGGACATCCATTAGATAGTATTAAAGTTAGGTTGCAAACTGGTACTACGACAAATATATTTAGGAATCTTTATAAAGGTGTTTTGCCACCATTTTTAGCTGTTGTACCATCATGGATCGCTGTGTTTTTATCGTATGGCGTTGCATTGAAAGCCCTTGGGAGCAATGATATAACAAGCGTTGCATTAGCTGGTGGTTTTTCAGGTTTTTTTTATACTATGGCGGTTTGTCCTTTTGAATTTGTTAAAGTAAATGCACAAAAAAATCATATATCCACTCTTGATGCATATAAAAATTTAAAAAATCAAGTTGGTATTCGTGGTCTATACCGTGGTTTCAATGTATGTTTATGCAGAGATGTTTCACAATCAGCGGCCTATTATGTATGCGCCGAATCGTTAAATCGAAGTGTATTTATGAATAAATATTTCACAAATGACGAGACAAGACCTTTTTTCTCAGGTGCTATAACTGGTGTATGTCACTGCCTTGTTGAATACCCATTTGATACTATTAAAACAAGAATGCAAACCAATTTAAATTTCAAATCATATTCAGAATGTTTAAGTGAATTCCTTAACAATTCAAAAGAAATTCGCACTGCTAAACAAGCAATCTTTCCAATGTTAACACGTGCAGTGTTTGCACATGGATGTAGTTTTTTCGTCATCAAACAATTCAATAAACTTATGGATTGGTGAATTCCAAACAATAAAAATGAACAATTTATTAAGTATGATCGTATATATTTTTAATTATAAATTTTTAATTAATGCATAATTTAAAATATGATTTTATTTACTCATATAAGTATATATATATATATATAATATATAATGTAAACACTAACAATAATTGATAGTAATAATATAAAAGTAATTTCATAAAAATTATATATTCGTACGCGTAATATATTAAAATATATGTGCGTACAAATTTATTATATTCGTACGAAGTATGAATTTTTATTATGCCAATATGTCATACTCGTAAAACATTTAGACGCACACACACACACACACACATCCCAGTTATAGCCCCCTCCTCTCTCTCTATTTCGTTGAATCGTGGGCCTGATTTAATAAGTCTTTTCCAGCCTGCAAAAGCTTCTTTGTGATATCATTTTGTGCTATCATTTGCGCCATCTGTTGAGTTTCATTACTTGTTTTCTGTCGCTTGGCTTGATCGTTGTTGCTTTCAGACGCATTATTAGATAGATCATCTATTATTTCTTCACCCCTAGCTCGTTTACCTGTAAGGGTCACTTGTTTATCACCTTCAGTATTTTCTTCCTCGTCGTTATCTTTTTCTATGTCCATAGCATTGCTATCACTATCATCAACATTCCCCGGCGTTGTTGTGACAGTTGTGCTTGTTGTGGTATTCACAGATAATTCTCCATTTATTAAAGTTAATATTTCTTTAAATGTTTTCACATATGTAATTTTACTAAAATCAAATGCTACATCTTTCTCAACAATATTTTTCGCGTTGCTATTTACATGGAATTCATTAACTATGTAAGATGCTAATGTTGTAATTTGATTTTTTGTAACAAAATCGACTAATTCAATGACAGTAGAATTGATTAAATTATCTCTAGGTCCATTTTCGATAAATAATTTAAAAATGGGTTTTAATAAATTGTGCTTCACCATTTTCTTATTGTAAAATTCATCTTTCAATGCAATACAAGTGCGTACAAAACGTATAGCAGTCAATTTCACATGTTTTTCTCTACAATTCAATAATCGCAACACTTTTGCAATGACATTATTATGCAACATGTATGATTTAATACGATACTGGTGATGTTTTACGCAGAAGGATAATAAATCAACCACATTGACCCACGAGGCACGGGCAGATATTGAATTCTGAGACAATTCTACACCCAAATAATTAATAACATTGCTATTATTATCATTATTATTATTTTTGTCAGATACTAAGCCATCTTTCACATCTGTCATTGACATTGCATTTTTACTATTACTACCGTCATTATGACTAAAACCAACAGCATCATCTCCCACACGTGGAGTAGCCGGATGGCCAACACCAGGTAGATTATACTCCAAAACGTTCTTGTTCGAAGAGCCATCAGGACCAGGACAACGTGACAAGGCGTGTACTAGCCATGGTATGTAATGATCATAAAAAATTGCAATAAATTCTTCTTTTTCATTTGGCTCCATAGTGTCCGTATCCAACAGAAATTCCAATATGCCTTTACATTGCAATTGAATCGATTCAGCATTATCCCCTGTTAAACGGGCACACAAGCGTTGCAATAATTTACTACCACCAGTAGCCTTACCTTCACTATTTGTATTTTCCTGCGGTCCTACTACCATATTCTTGTCATTCTCATTATTATTATTATTATTATTATTATTATTATTACTAAGTTCGTCAGCAGTACTACCACCCTGGTTGTTTGTGGTGGTATTGCTATTATCATCTGATGAAAGATTGGTTGGAAGATCAAGGTCACCAGTATCATCAATTGAAACAGCATTGCCGCGGCTTCGTCTACCTAGTGGCAATGTTTCTACTCGAGATACCGCTTCTTCCTCCTCATTAAACGACTGGGTGAATTCATATTGAGACTGAGACGATGATAGCAATGATTGTGAATCGCTGCTATTTTTACTAGCTAATGCCATATTTTCTTCCGGTTTTGCGCTTGGATGTTCACCATGTAAACAAAGATGTTTACGTAATGTTGTAGTATCATGTTGTACACAAAAGCTTAATATTTCACAAGCCGCTTGGCGTTCCACAACAGTAGATTTTGGATCACCAAGAACATCGGCCAATACGTCAAATAAAACACCACCACCTTTTGTAAATCCACCTTCCTGATAAAATGCACGATAAAAATTTGCCCGTGTTGCCAATTGCATTTGCGTAGCTAATTTACATAATTCTTTTAAACATGTCAATGTATCTACCCGGCTTGGCTCCGTTGCTGGCATTAAAAATTTCAGGGATGGCACCACTTGTTGATATTTACGCAATTCGAGTTTTGCGTCTGAGCTTCCCAATGACGCTAAGATACCTGCAATAAACACTTTATCATTCGATGTCATTTGCACAATATCGTTGTTGTTATAAATTTGCATTGACGTAGCAGTTTGCCTCAATTCTTCCGTAACTACGCCTTCCACACAATGCAATAAATATTCTAAACGAAAATTCATATGTATTTTTTTTACAATTTGTTTATTTTGTATCGGTGCAACTTGTTTAAAATTTGCTTTTCCTTGTAAATATTTTCGATAGTCATATCGTGTCTCCCCGGTAATGCGCTCTCCGTTATCTGCCATAATATTGACGAGAATCTCTCCAGGCTTATGTTGAATGACTGAACAATCAGGATTGTATTCTAACACACCAAAAAAGCTTACCCAATGTTCATCCAGCAACAACATTTCTAAAATTTCTGGCGCATTTGCTACTAGCAAAAATTTGAAAATATGAAATAAAAGATGAAATTTATCAATATCTGGATCAACTTTTTCCTCTTCTAACTTATTAAAACAATTCAATAGCTGCGTAATAAATCCTTTGTTTTTTTCTGTACAATATGTTCCTAAGCCTTTGCTCACATTAAGACGATCAAGAAGTTTATATACATGTAAGATATCATTGATCGTAATATTTCCGGGTATTTCATCTAAACAATTATTATTCTCATTACTATGCATTCCATCAGCATCTTGCGTATCCATGTCGTCATCAACGCCACTATTTATGCCGCTAAACGTCAACCCACCACTTGAAAATCTGCAACTTTCTTGTATTGAATGCCACACTTCATTACAACCTTCTACATCTTGAAAACTCAAAGCTAAGTCAGCAGGTATGTTACCATCTTGCGATTCTTCTTGCCATGTTATAATTGTATCACCTTGTTTCGAATATCGATCACGGTCAAACCCACCTTCATATAATATTCCATGTGGCGGTTTCTCATCAGTTACTACTAAATGAATCATCCCAGATTGCGAACCATACATCTGGGATGACGATGCACCCCCTTCATTATCACCAACGGACCATTTGACATGACCTGTACCGTTATCCGCCCATTGCCCATCATCTTCACGTAGTTGGTATAATTTTACTCTCCACGTCCTATTATTTATGTCTATAGTATCAGTCATATCTACATCTTCATCTTCTAAAAAAGCTTCTCCATTCTCGTCGTTTTCACCATTAGCTGGCTTCTTATTATCGTCAGTAGCATCATTAGTATAATTTTCACCATTGTTACTATCATCGTTATGATTGTGATTATTGTTGTTACTGTTGTTGTTGTTGTTATTATCCGACGAAGAATCACTGTTTTCCTTGCTACTATTATTGTTACTATTATTGTTATTATTATTATCACCATCATCACTATCGTTATTAGAGGGAAGCTTGCTTTCACTTTCCATATTATTATGTTCCTTTTCCTGTTGCTCAATCCCTGCTTCACCTTCATCATTGACTTTCTCCTTATTATTGTCAATAGCTACTTCATTATTATCATCATCTAAAGCATCGTTTAATACTTTGTTATTATTATCATAACTATTATCCATATCTCCGCGTCCATTTATTGATGAAGCGCGATATAGGGAGTTGGCATTCTCCTCTTGTCCCGCATTACCATCCATCTCTCTCTTTATTTTAATTTTCTTATCAATCGATGTAATGTAAGGTGGATAATATGTATATAAAACTATAATATCTCCGCGAAGATATATATATTTATTATTAGATAGAGTACATATGGATTCTTACTGGCAATATCACGACTTGAAATGAATAAATTATTTATTTCTAAAATAGATAAATTAATAGATTGATTCAATTTAAAAAATAATACATGTAATAGATGATCGATGATTACCAGGATTAGTGCTTGCCGGGCTTGCTGCCATTATTATTTAGATGATTGACAAGCAAAACCAAACTTTTCCCTCGACATATCATAGGAATAGTATTAGAGCGACTATAATATTATATTATTCCGACTGCAAAATGGAGCACGAGAGGATTAAGATGATCACACCAGGGATGATCAAACAAAAAAAATATACTGTAGGTGGTGATTTTGTCAAAGGGGATTTTGTGGTGATGATGGTCAGAGGGGGAGTTACAAATTAGGGTTATTCATTTTACGGGCGGTTGGAAAAAATCTTCTCTTTTTTCGTGACAAAAATTATTTATACAAAAAAAGGAAATTCGTTACAAATATATATAATTACAATATAAATATGCACATATGTCCTTCACGTTAATGTACAGTGTCTATTGAGTGTTTTTTTTTAAAAATAAAATGCAGGAAAGAATATATATCTTCAGGATAGAACTTTTAATTTTTAATTGCGAAGACATCGTTGTATAAAGTTTTACACAGTAATATATTAAAACATTAAATGATTTTACTGCATGTATTAAAGCGGATAAATTTTTTGCTAAAGCATACCATAATCGAGCATGTTGCCTTGCATTGTTACGTCAATCTAAAAAAGCAGCAGGTGATATGACAAAAGCAATCGAAATTTTTAATCAAGAATCTACATTACATCGAAGATATGAAACTGGAAATTTTAAAGTAAATAATCAAACAAACAGTAATAATAATAATGCAAATGGAGAAAATGGAGAATCCATGCTAAGTGATGATAGTGAGGAAGAGGAAGAAAAAGTAGCAGATCTGGAAGATGAGGACGAAGACACTTTTGAAGAAAAACTTTACAATAATGACAAAGATGAAGAAGATGGAGAAAGAGATACACGATTAAGAGTTGGAAAAAACTCGCAAGACATTTATGATGATGATAATGAGGAAGATAGCGACGATGATGAAAGCAAAGAAGAAGCATTAGCAAAATGGAAACAATTACAATTAATACAAAAAGCATGTGATCGATTGCATAGAATTGGAACAAAAAAATCATCACGACATAACTTTTTACGCTCATTAAAAGCTAGACAATTAATTTATGAAAAACGTGTTGAAATAGAAGAATCTGAAAACGATCGTGAAATAATTGATCGGGTTACTATTGAAATGGAGGAACTTGGTGAATTTGACGATGATTCTGATGAGGATAATAATAGTGATGATGAAGATGCTAATGAAAAAAGCAACAAGACGAAAACCTCGAAGAATAATGGTAAACAGAAAAAGAAGAAGAAAAAAACATCTTCATTTGATAATGGTGGTGAAGCGATGATCGGCATGAACAATAATAACAACAATCAAGCAAACAATGCACAACAAATGATTGGTAAAGCAGGTAGCCTTGTAGTAAAGCGAAGGAAACGATGATATAGAATATTGTGTGCGTGTTCGTATTTTTTTTTGTAAAATTATGGTGTGTTATACTTTGGGGTATTTATAAAAAAAATATCATGTATTTTTTTTATTTTAGTGTTTACTCCTCCATCATTGCTAATTCACGTATCTCACCTAATGATTCTTTAATCGTTTCAACATAATCACCAGTATTTGTATCTGCTGCATCATGATAACTTGTTATACAGATAGGTATGGTGTCTTGCAAAATTTGATATCCAATACCATATCCATTAGCACTAGTTGCACCAAAACCAAAAATGCTTAATTCTGGTGATGTTACATTACTTGATGAAATTAAAAAATCAGAACTATAACCATACATTGGATTATTAAAAATTGGTATTGAATCTGCTGTACCTTCCTCTGCAGCAACAATTTTCATTGCCATTAAATGACGATCGACACCATTTCCAACAACTGCTTCTTTTGCTAATTCAACATGTCGATTTGCGGCTACATACATCATTTCCCTAGATTTCACTTTATCAACATTATTTCCAATCATTGACGATGTAAAATCATACATAGCATCGCTTGAGCTTCTTATTGTTTCTGTACGCCCGCGAAAATAACCACGTGTTGAACATGATTCATACACAGGTGCTGGTTTACCATGCATCTTTAAATATGATAATTGAAATGCAATTTGTCCAACTGCATCTGGGCTCATTTTCATTTTTTTAATATCCGTTTTACCATAATCAGAAAATATCATTGATTTTAAATCTATATTTTCACATGTTTTCAACCATTCACTTGATGCGGTGCTCAATTCATTTTTTAATGCATCATCTAAAACAAATGATAAAAGTTGTGAACTTGCACCGTTGAAACTTCCTAATGCAGGCATAGGACCATACGCAGATGTTTCACCATTGCTATGCATATCATGCCATATTTCATGCACCATTCTGTTCCACGTCGTACCATCAGAATGTGAATGTTCGAAATTCATCCCAATCGTCCCATCGCTATGTACAATGACTTGATGTTTATCAAACCATCGATTTTCACCTAATAACATATCTGTAGATTTTTCATCCATCGATGATCCAGCATTCATATTCATATTGATAAACAATAACGCCTCATCAATATCATTCAATGCAGCAACATTATCAGGTGAGATACTTTCCAAATGACTACGCGTATTTGCCCATTTTGTCCTTTCCATAGTTGTAAAATTTCCAATTGCATTATCGCTACTACTACTGCTTGCAACTATATTTTCAATTTGTTGAATTAAATCATTTACGTCCAGCACATTGTTGTTGGAATCAAGTACGGTTAACTTATAATACCCACCATTCGATTCAAATACAACATGTTTGGATCCAGGGGTTTCTTTTAAATCATCACGTTCCACACCTGGTATACGAGCAGTACCCATTTGCTTACCAAGATTACAAACACATGCTGGTCTTGGTTCGTCAGCAAGTGTATTGCTGAGCAAAGATGTTTGCCATTTCATAGCAGAATGTATAAAATATGCGATTCTTGTACATGGATTTTGTAACTCTGGTTTATCATGCGCTTTCAATATGTAAAAGGGATTGATATTGATCGGATTTGGGCATCTTGCTGCTAAATAACCATCATCCCACGCTTCCTCGAAATAAAATGCTGGTCCATTTTCACCAAGGCTAGCAAACTGCTCGTCTTTTTGTAATACTTTTTGATGCAAATCAGGACCAACCGTTTTGTTAAAATCATTTACTTCATTTAATATCGTTTCATATTGTTCTCCAGAAGTGCATAAATGTTTCACACTTCTCAAATAGCGTGTACAGGTATCATCCAACGATGGTATTGGCAATCGTGGCAAATCTTGATGATTTGTTTTAAACAAAGTATCAAATTGATAATTAGTACTAGCAGTCGTTACTGTAAATTGCCTTTTTAATATTTTATTTGCAGTATAAATGGCAATACGTTTATTTGATAATTTGAACATGATGTAATAATAACAATAATAA
>JACLAC010009836.1_pt1 | contig 13373 bp, 8 predicted proteins | sample 8027881 | NCBI WGS metagenome assembly JACLAC01 (sample SAMN15725517, study PRJNA655200) | protist metagenome | isolation source: fluorescence activated cell sorting (FACS) single amplified genomes of... | place: Spain: Blaines Bay Microbial Observatory, Mediterranean Sea | collected 2016-01-19 | reverse complement strand
CGGTGTTTGTATTCACTGCAGGCCTGAGGGACTCTGATGTTACAACAGCCGGCGAAAGGAAGACGTCGGAGACTGTATCTGCGTCGATCTGGATGGCGGTCTCGTCCTGCTTCAGAGTGAACGTGTTGCTTTGAGGATCGAATGCCGTTACCTGTCCATAGAGGATTTTTCCATCGATCTGGTGGATTCGGGATTTATCGGCCTGGACATTCCGGGGCAGGATGCCGTCCCAATGAGCGATGCGAAGATACTTCAGTCGGATGTGCCCTTTTCGATTGGTCAGCCGCAGGCCACTGCGAATCTCGGGCTTTCTGGAATGCAGCCGCACGCTCGCCGACTGCCGGCCATTGCGTGAGTAGATATTGAGCTGTTGCTTTTCCTGATCCAGATAGAGCTGCACTCGGACAGTCCCAGGTCCACTTGCGATCGGAGTAACCCTGGCAACGTCCGCGTCTCGTTCTGACTCGCCAACGACGACGAGTTCTCCGTCCCATACCTCGAAACGAAACCCGTCTTCGACCGGAGCGATAGCAGGGGGCTGGGCGTTGCGGTTCCTGATTTGAACATCGGCTTGACCCGGACCGCTCAAGTCATTGATTCCTCGGCGGTTGCGAGGTTCGAGTACGAGTTCGAAGTCGGGTTTGTCATGCCAGGAAAGCTCGAACTCAATCGCCGAACGCGCGGGCAGGCCGAAATCTCTGAACAGGGATGCGTTGGGAGTTGTTGTCCGCGGCCATCCGCCATCGCTGGTCCAGATTTTTCCAGCTGGGACGCCGGGCATTGAGAAGTCCCAGCCATCAAGCCCGTTTGGCCCAAGATAGACCAACGATGTTTGCTTCCAGCGATAAATGCGTTGGATACTTGCTCGGGTTAAGTGGATGGGGCCAACATTCGCTGCCTGAATTCGAACTGTAGATTCTGAAAGTTTCAGGATGTTTCCATAGATCACGTCGCCGCTCAAAAGTTCAATACAGTATTCGCCAGAAGGTTTCGGTCGAGGGCGAACGACCGGGAAATTGGCCGTCGAGACTCCATTGAGCGGGAAGCGGAACGGCCTGATAAACGATTGACTCTGCCAGAGAAGAACGTCTGGCTGATCCGTATCCAGTAGTCGTCCCGAAAGAAAACTGTCGTTTGCCAGGTGCAGAATTGGCTGTGTTGGTGACGAATCCTCAGCCAGTACAGTTGCCACTTCTGGACCGGCCGAAACCGCAATGACTGAAACTGCAAAGAAGAGCACGTGCAGACGCAATCGGCTCTGCCGGCCTGGCTTTCGCTGCTGAAAGATCGAGCTGTTCATGGGCGGTCACTCACCGTTCGTAAATTGGGAGGAGCCGATAATTTAACGCAAGGCTGAGCAGCGACATTGATGTGCTGATGGATGCTCCGTGCTGTCCGGGAAAGCTACCGTCAGCCTGTTGCGAAGTCTTCAATTGACGGATCAGAAGTTTATTCCATCGTTCCCATGCAGCGACGTCGCCCTGAAACAAGGCCTGGGCCTGGTAGTATCTCTGGTAGTTCACCCAGCCAAATCCGGACTTACCCGTAAATTCAACTTTGTTGACCAGATACCCGAGTGTCGACTTGAACTGCGGAAGGTCTTTTCGTTTCGCGACGGAGTAGACGAGAGCGGCGATCGAAATCCGAGCCAGCGATTCGTCAAATCCACCGATGTTTCCCGAGTAGGCCACTTGCCCCGAAGCTGAAGTCATCTTGGTGTAGTAAGAGATGGCTTTGTCGATTGCCGTGTCTGGAACTTCGATGCCTGCATTTCGAGCGGCGAGTAGTCCGACCAGCACTGCGCCGGAGACCGACGTGTCGGCCTGTGTGTCGCTGGGAGAGTACCGCCATGCTCCCAGCGGATTGTTTTTCTGTGAAGTCAGCGCTGCTCGAGTTGCCAGTTCCAGCGACTGCCCGATCGTGCGGCCTTTCTTACCGTCAGGCCAGACTCGACGATCGTCGACCGCTCCGTATGCTTCGGCCAGGCCGAGCATGCCGAAACCGTGGTGGTACATGCTGTTGCCCAGGTAGCCAGTGTTTGGGTCCTGTGCGGTAATCAGGCTCCGTACAGCACGCCGTACGTTGCCGCTGTACTGTCCGAAGTTCGGGTCTTCCCCCGAAGCCATAAACACCATCAACCCCAGGCCAGTCACGCCAGGGCCGGTCTGGCCACCAGCCCAACTGCCTTCCTGGGTTTGTGTCTTTACCAGATATTGCAGACCTTTGTTGTAGATTTCTCGAACGTCCCGGGGGACAGCCTCGCCGACTCGAGCGTTCGGGGGTTGTCCGAGAACAACGCTCGAAAACGTTTGCGCGAACAGCAGCAGGATGACAGACACGATTAATGTGCGTGTACTGCAGGCGACTCGCAGATTGTTCATTCGGCGGCCACCTGTTCGTCGGGAAGGAGAATTTCGGAGTCGTCATCGTCTGACAGGATTCCGTTCTGCTTCAGCCATTGTTCCATGCCACGCATCTGGCCGAGTTGCTGGTTGAAGACCTGCCATTGGATGTCGTCGAGGATTTGCTGGAATTTTCCCTCGTCGATCTTTGCTGCCTGATACATCATGGCGTAATGGTCGTACTGACTGGATTTTTCAAGGGGCTTTGTTTCTCGTCGGAGCAGTTCGCTGAGCTCTCTGCGTTGCTCGGTGGTCACCGGCGCCGCTTGATCCAGTAGCGAAATGATGACACCAATTCTGGCTTCGTGATGGAAGCGTTGACGGTCCTTGTCGACCTTCATGTACTGCAGAAACTGCTTGCGATTGATCGTGTTGACCAGACACTTCTGCAGTAGTGATTTACGATCAAACAGCCCTGTTGTCAGTTTGGCTTGCAGCGGCCTGATGTCCTGAAAGACCTTGTTGACTTTCTGCTGATCGTTTCTGATGGCCTGGAATTTTGTTTTGACCTCTGTGTATTTCCTGAAGAACCGCTCGACATCGCCCTGCCCAGCCAATTGTAGTTTCTGCTTCTGAGCGTCCGAAAGACTGCAGATTTGGTCAACATCTTCCGTGTAGAGTTTCAACGACTCTTTCAATCGAGCTCGAGCTGTTGATGCATTGCCGTACTGCTGAAATACCCATTGATCGAGTTGCTGGTCGGTCCAGCCAACCTGCCCGTACGCGACCGAATCGAAATGTGTGACGCAGAGGATAAGGATCGCGGCAGGAAGAAGCCCTGATCGCCATGAAGTGGGATGTTGCTTGTTCATTTCGAACCCTCTGGTGCCGCTTCCGCTTGTTTGGTGTCAACTGCTTCCACCGCGTTATCACCTCCAGGCTTGTCTGCGTCGGCAACTTTGTTTGTTGCTTCAGCTTTGTCCGATGCCTCGCCCTTAGGCTCTTCATCCCACTCTTCATCCCTCAGGACGATGACCTGATTCCTGCCGACGTTGAATCCCCAGAATACGTGGCTTTGCTGCGTCGTGGTTTTTAATACCTTCTTCTGGGTAGCGGTGAGTATCGGTGTAATCTTCAAGTCAGGAATGTCAGGCAAAAACTGGCCGCCGCGAATCAACATCTGCGGGGCACCCCACGATGGATTCCAGTTTTCGGTAAGCACTTTGGTTATCCGTGCTCGTTGCGGTATATCCAGTATGAGTCGGCGATCGAGTTTTCCGGCTGTGACGAGAATGGCAACTTTTTTAGCTGCCTCTTTTCTCGCAATAAGTTCACGTTCATAGATAGCGGTCTGATCTGCAGAGAGGTGACGCTTCGCCGAGAGCAGCAGACCTTCTGCAATGGAATTTCGTGCGTTGGAATCCTTCGACTGGATTCCACGATTGATCCCTTGCCGTTGCAGAGCGAACTTTTCGATGGTTTTTGTACGGATCAACTTTCCGTCCGTAGCCATCGCGTCGTATTGCTGACGGGTTGGCTCACAGATAGTCCTGATGAAATGCAATTCGGTCTTAACCACTTGATCAAAGTGCCTGCCATATTGTGCTTCAAAATTCTTGAGAGCCTTTACTGCCGGTTTCGCGACGACGGCCTTGCCACCGCGGTTACCACCACTGAACAGATCATTGATCAGGTCGCCCAGAACCACTCCGACTTCTGCCGCGGCTTCGGCAGCACCCACTGCAACGATGGCGGCTTTCTGGCGGACAAATCCACGTTTTAAGGGTTTTTTATTGCCCGCTGCAGGTTTCGGATCGCCTGCCTTTCTGGCGTCAACGGGGGCCTCTTTGGCCGCCTGGATTTCAGGTTTTGCCTGCTTTGCTTCGCCCGGTGGGGTCAGTACGAAATCGACAGGGAATGCATCACACGGCTGTGTCATTACAAGCGTGAGCGATACTGCCAGCAACCCGCTGGTGCACACCGCCGTCGCTCGTTGCGGGGGTTGGACTTTTCTAATCATCAGACCATTCTCTCCTCTTCCGAGGTGCCACTTCTGGATCACTGTCGCGTGTAATCTTTGTCGAGCCGATTGAAGAATTCGTCGAGCCCCGATCGAAACTCTTCCGGGAACGACGCCCCGGTGTCGCCAGTTGCCTGCGAGACGCCGCGTGATTCTTTGACTTCTTTATCGTTGTTGCCGCTGCCGACCAGGGCGAGCGCTGAGTCTGTCGTCGTTCCGCCCCCTCCTCCACCAGGAGTAGCTCCGCCACCACCGCCTCCCTTTGGATTGATCCGTTTGGATTGGAGCAGCAGTTCGATGGCTTCAGTTTCTGCGGCGATAGCCGGCTTGCCGGTGTCGGGCTGTGCAAGAATTGCGGTTGCCTCGATCATGACCTGCGAAACTTCACTAAGTAGTTGCAGCTCTTTTCCGAAGTTCGCAGCGGCGTCTGGCAACTCGCCAATCCGATCAATGACCTTGTCGACCCGTTTTCTGAGTTGTTCCTGTGTGTCTGACAGGTCTTTAGCCCGGCTGTCGTAATCCTCGCTCTTCATTGCTGGTCGAGCTTGTTCGGCGACGCGCGTCGTTTCACGCAGGTTGACTTCGGCTTCAAGAATCTGCAGTACTTCCAGCACGATTGATGGCGGCAAACTGCCGGCCGATTTGGACCCAGGTCACGTGCCGCCCGAAGCGGGTTCAACGAGGTCTTCCGCCCAGCGATCAAACGTATCTGACCAGAACTCGCACTGAGCGATCGACAGGCCCGTTTCTTTCGGCAGGTCGTCGCCAAGCTGCCGCAATGCTCCCAGCACGTCTTCGTTTTTCATTTCGTCGAGTACAGTCTTGAACTGCGTGAAGCGACGTCGTTCAAAGTACGCTTCCATGTCGTCCATGATGTTTGACACGTCCAGCGTGTTGGTTTCTTCAAGCTTTGATAATTCAGTGAACAGCTCTTTCTGCTCAGCTTTTGTGGATTGAGGAGTGACTCCAAACGACGTTGCCACTTCGTCGCCGATTCGCCCAGCGATTTTATACTGAGTCCGCGAGGCTGCTTTCAGACGCTTGACGAGAGTGCTGCCTTCGAGATTCGCCAACAGTTGATTTAGTTCGTCGGCGATCTTCTCGAACTCGGCCAGCAGGTCGCGTTGCTCTTCGACTGCCTCTTCGACTTTGTCGCTAACCGGGCACGAGTCATCCCCCTGCTTGCCACCACCGATCAACGTTGTCGCGGCCAGAGTCAGTCGCGGAGCACCCCCGGTTTCCGACGGCTTCTTTTCTTCACCCGGTTTCTGATCGAGCGATTGTTGTGACGACTCGACGTCCACGACGCCCGGTACGTTTGGCTTTTTTTCGTCAGACTCTGCGGTTGGATCGGGTGGCGAGGCTCCGGAGGTTGAGTTGCGAACCATTCCCGCTGTCGGAGCTTTGCTGGTTGGCGAATTCTGAGCCAGCCTGGGTGTCTCGGACGCCCGTTGGAGCATGTCAGCGACAGTGGGCATTCGATTTGAAGAGATGTCCTTCAGAATCTGCAGCATCTCTGCCCATTTTTCCAGATGCCCGACACCAAATTCAGGGTTCCGCATCGCCTGTTTAATCAGCTCCTGGCCACTGTCCGAAAGACTGGCGAGCCGCCGACCATTGCCCCGTTCTGCGGCTGCTTGAGTTTCAATCAGCCGACGGTTTTCCGCCTGAGTGATCTCGTCGGCGGTCAACGCTCTCAGTTTTTTATTCTTTTCGTAGAGCTGCAATTCGCGGTCGCGGACGTCCAGCGATTGCCGGTGCCACTTGCTGAGTTGTTCGGTCAGCCAGATGGCGTGCTGTTCGGCGTTCAAGACGTAGAGCAGGTGTGGTGCCGAGTAAACGCGTTTTCGACCGGGGAAGTAGTCTTCTGCGAAGAGCCGAACTTCAATCGGCTGCGGCTCGATTCCCAACGAGCTGGCCGTAAATGTCCCGGTCAGTTCGAGCTGTTCTTTGTCGGGACCGCCTGCGGAGATTATCCGCTCGCCGTGGGCTGGCTTCGAAAAGTTAGTTGTGTCGAGACCTTGCCAGACGATCCCGACGTGTTTTACGCCGAAATCATCCTGAGCGTGTACCGTGAAAGTAAGTTGCTCACGATCGAGCACGACTTTGCGACTTGGCAGGTCGGCGCAGGAGATTGCCGGTATTTCGTCGTTCAGCGATTTGATCGTCAGCGTGAACGGTTCTTTTCCCGAGAGGCCGTACTCGTCGGTCCATTCGAAGATCACTTTACGATCGGCGTCAACTTTCTGCGAGGGGCTGATGATCGTTGCATCCGCGGGGGAAATTGCATTTCCGGCGACCGACGCAGTTGTCAGTTTTCGACTGGCTGTCGCTGTGAATGTGGCGGCGCTGCCTTTCACTAGAGAAACGGCTCCGCCACGTACGTCCTTGCGTAGCGGTTCTTTTCGTTCGAGATAATCCGGTAGCCGGACATCTGCCACGAAGGAGCTGATCTCTGGTCGCAGTACTGGTTCGATCGGAAGCTGCTGAGTGAAGTCTCCGATTTCAACACTGAGCGTCGACGAGTCAATCTGCGGAGGTAGGCCGAACGTGTATTCGTTGCCAGTCAATGTCGAGTTGATCGGTCGTTGCATACCAGGTTGCACAACGCCGTTCTGTGGTCGTGAAACCGTTTGTGCGGCGAGCTGCACTTTGAAGTCAACGGGCTCACCATGCGCGACGTACAACTGCTTCGGCAACTTGTCGACCATCGTGAATGTGTATCGCGGGGTGTCTTGCCACGGCATCAGAAAACGCGACCAGGCATTCGCCGTGGCGGCTGGATATAGTGTCAGCAGAGTCAGCCCGGTTGCCAGAGTCAGTCCTGTCATGACTGCTCGCCGAATATGGCGAGGCTTCGGCACCGCCTTCGTGAAGTCGCGAGGTGCCGCCTGTTCTGCAACCTGACCGATGGCGGCTTCACACAAAGCGAGTGACCGGGCCTGCTCAGATTCGCTACGCACGAGTTCGATGATTCCAAGCAACTGGTCTCCGATACTCGGGTAAGTCTGTGTCAGAAGCCGGGCCAGTTGTTCGATCTTCCGTTGCTGCCAAATCCAACGATGTAGAGCCAGCGGCACGACCGCACAGGCCAGTATCGCAACGACGAAAAGTCCAAGCCGCACGCTCGCCGGAGTATCCCAGACTCGATCCAGTGCAAACGTCACCAGAAACGCAAGCAGAACTCCAAACAGAGCCCCGCACAACGCTTCGACCGTTTTGACAATCCAGACCCGCTTCCGAAACTCAAACATCTGAGTCCGAAGTGAATCCGGTAGTTTCAGTCGGTGGTTTTGCGAATTGACATCCATTTGGTTTGTCTCTGTGACTGATGGATTGAACAAGTACGAGGCATTATGTCTCAGTTGATTGGGCCGGACCCCACCCTATCGTTGCTGGAACTGAATTTGCTAGACCAGTCCGACGGCCTTTCGGCCGATCCAGGATATTGTGAGTAGAAGTAATATCAAGCCGACTGTGGCCGGATGGCTCCAGAGTTGGACTCGTCTGATTGATGGCGATGGTTCGGGCAGACTCGCGAGCGACTGCACGAGTTGTTCGAGTTGGTCCGGAGCGAGAACTTTTCCGTGACTGACTCGGGCGATTTCTTCCATGACTTCCGGGCGAGCAGGTTTTCCGGGAGTCTCGGCGGCATCACCCTGCACAAAGAATGATGTGTCGAGCGTCGCGTTTGTCTGTTTGCAGAAGAGCCGAACCTGATGATTACCGGATTCTTCGGAGGTGAATCTGCCATCGAAGACTCCCCACTCGTCACCGGACGATGTGAATCTGACGGTTTCAGCCTTGCCCAGGGGAGAGGTGATTCGGGCGGTAACGTCGCCTTTGGCAAGTGGCTCGCCGCTGGCCTCAACGACGTTGGCATGAAGAACCAGCGTCTGTCGGACCTGTGGCTGATCGGGGGCGTAGTACAGTCGCATCGTTTCACCTTTGGCCATGTTTCGCTGATAAGCCATCCAGCGAACAACCTGTCCCCAGAAGCGATAGTGGTATTTATCTTCGACACCTTCCCGCCATCGCCAGGCTCCATCAGTTCCCATAAAGAGAACTTTGCCCGCTCCGAAAGTTCGAGTGACCAGCAGTGGGATACGACCGTGTTTGTTTGCAATGTCTTGATGGACCGCCAGCGTTTCGCAGCCAGTCTTAGCGCGGACGACGGCGGCATACCATTGGAAACCCGGCAGATCTTCCCACACACTGAGGTTGTCGTCTCTGGTGTCGGCAAGTCGGGTCAACAGGCTGCGTCGACCGAGTTCAGTCAACTCAAAGTGGCCAGGCGTTCGAGAGCCCCATCCGTCCGGCTGAAGTTCGTCCATGATGACAGGATAGAGATCGTCCAGTTCCGTTTCCTGAAGCGAAACCTGCCGACCTCGCCCCCCCGGCATGAAGACCAGCCCGCTGGCCTGATGTTCGACGATACCCTTTAGTAGTCGGCAGTTTTCAGTGGTGAGCTGACCTTCTTCGAGTCCGACGTCTCCCAGGAATACAACGTCGAACTTCGACAGTTCGTCCAGTCCGCCGGGGAATTCTTTAATATAGTCCTTGCTGCCCCCTCCGACTTTGTCCAATCCGGGGTGGAAGAGCAGGCATGACACTTCAACACCGGGGTCCCGCGACAACGCATTTTTCAAATATCGATATTCCCAACGAGGGAAAGATTCGACGACCAGGACTTTCAGTTTCTCTTCGCGAATGGCAATTGGTGCTGTGAGCTGGTTGTTGTCCGGCAAAGTATCGTCGGTGTGTTTGGGGACCGTCAGAGTCAACGTGAAGTCACCGGTAGATTCGGGACTCCAGAGAAGTGAATCGCTCGTTCGACCCATCGGTGAAATGCGGACGTCTCGAGTAATCTCTTCGCCACTTGACGACTTGAGCTTGACTGTCGTGATGAATTCTCGTGGCAACGTGCTTTCAACTGTGAAAGGGATACGGACGGCTTTGCCAGCGACTCCGAATGTCGGTGCTCCGAGGCTCAGCAATTCAACGTCAGGCAGTCGAACAGGGCTGCCAACCGGGACGGTGAAGATGGGAATTTCCTTCATACGTAACGAGGTTGCTGCCTGTACGGGGGGCTGACCTTCGTTCCAGTCTCCATCTGAAATCAGCACGGCTCCAATCAGGTTGCTGAATTTATTCGGGGCCTGTTTAAGAGGTGTGAACAGGTCGGACCTCGTGCCGGCTGCGGCGTTGCCAAACGGTTGAATGGTCACATCCATTCGCTCAGCCAGGATTGCCCATGCAGACTCGGCCGTCAGTGATGCGATGGCTTCTTTTCTGGACGTTGTTTTCGAACCGGTGATTGTCGACTCTACATCCAGCGTCATCATGCTCGGCGAATTGTCGACGAGAATGAGAACCTGTGGATTTTCTTCGGGCCGAAACTCCTCGACCCATTCGGGTTGATTCAACATTGTCGCCAGTAGAACGACGATCACGAGTCGGATGAACTCCAGAATGCCTTGCGACCGTGCATACCCGCTCCGTTGCCAGGCCATCAGGCACAGGCCGGCCGTCACCAGAATGATTATGGCGGAGATCGCCAGCGACCACGGTGTCCAGAGGAATATTAGTGTTTGTGTAAAGTCCAAGCAGTGAATTCCTGATACTAAATCGTAGTAGACGTCGCTTGTGTTGTCGTTGTTACTCGATCGCCTGGCGGTCCGGTGTCTTCGTCAGTGTGTCGACGGGGAAAGCCCGTATCTTCAGCCTTTGAAACTCGCCGTGGCATGCAGAGAATTGCTTCGGCCATCAAAGCAATCAGCATCGCCACAAGAAAGATTCGCCAGACTTCCTGGATGAGTCCTTCCAGACTGCCGGCCTGGTCGTCGACCCGGTTGAAGGCAAGTCCCGTAAAAAGCTCTGCGATATTTTCTTCGGGCAACGCTCGCGATTCATCTTCAGCCTGATTTCGGTTGACGGCGAGAAGTTTTTCATCGGACGAATAAATCCCGCTTTGATGAGCGTAGTCCGTCGACAGAGCATCTTCTGGCCCGCTGATCTGTTTCCAGTTAACCGGCTTATCGGTAGCGGCAGCTCCGGCCGCGAGTTGGCGGGTTTGTCCGAGTGTCACAGCACCGGCTTCGATGGCACGCTGTATAAAGACATAAAGAACGACGCCGTTGGTTGTCAGCGATGAATCCTGTAGATCGGGAGTGGTCGTGCAGAAGTAGACGCCGCCATGACTGGTCGGTAAATGCGCGAAGAGAATCTGGTTGTTCCGCAGGCTAGCCAGTGGAGTCACTTCGCCATTCAGTTCGCAGATTCGCTGGACTTCGAGTTCACCAACGGGCAACGCGTTACCGCTTTGTGAGTTCGCCAGGATACCCTGGTCACCTCGCCAGGATTCGACCCGAATCGCGGTCTGCTGATCTGACCAGGAATTCCAACTGACGTCTCTGAAGGCTGCTGATCCCGGTTCACGCGGCGGTAGAAAGACAACCTGGCCGCCCCGGTCAATGTAATCGTCGAGCAGCTTCGCTGATTCTTTGCCGGGTAACGGCGCGTGCCACATCACCAGGGAAACGGTTTCCCATTCGACCGTTGCAAGCTGATTTTCAGAGAGCGTTTCGGCGGAGCATTCCGTCGTCGGGTCAGGCGAAATGGAAGCTGCAAGCTGAAGCGGGATCGCTGTTTGCGGATCGTCGCTGACGATCAACGTGTGCCTTTTCTGAGGCCGATCAAACACGAAGTAGAATTCGTTGTCCGCCGAATTAGAGTCAGCGGGAATCGAAACTTTACCCCAGCCGCGGTCGTTGGATCGTTCTATGGGAATGCGATGATCGATCAATTCCAGAGTTGGCCCCTCAACGTTGACGGTTAATTCAGAGCGAGCTCCTTCGATTTCGAACTGGACAGGCAACGTAACGCTGTCTTCCGTTGATGCGTCACTCGCGATCTTCAGGGAAACGAGCAGTTCGGCACTGTTGACCGTTTCGAATCTTCGCACACTGGTGACGCGTATCGAAGTGTTTGATTTTGTTTCCGTTGGGTAGGCCAGTAAGTGAAATCGTACAGCCTGAGGCAGCTCAAAAATCGATTCTCGAATCGTTTGCCATCGTCCACTTTCGGCGTTCCAGTCGTTTTCGCGGATATCCGAGCAGATCCAGACTTCGGTACGTCCTGTCTTGTTTGACTGGATGTAGTCTCGAGCCTGCTCAAGCATTGCTGGCAGATCGGACGACGTTCCGACCGGAGCCGTCGATGGAAGTTTTCGCAGTGAATCCGGAGATTTGATTTCGAGGGCACCCCTGGATGTTGTTTCGACAAGCACCCAGCGATCAGAACCGAGCGTTTCCAGCGTCGATGCCAGTTGTTCGCGTCCAGCTTGAAGCTTCGAGACGCCTGTGCCAGCACCTTGCTCCAGCATGCTTGGTGACCGATCCAGTATGATGATCGTTGTGTCAGTCTGCCCACCGGCTGTCAGTCCAAGCCAGCCACTGGCCAGCGGGCGACTGACGGCAAAGATCAAACCGGCGATCGCCAGCGTTCGGAAGATTAGAATCAGAATCTGTCGCAGACGCGCATAGCCTCGAGACATGCGGTTTGCAGCCAACAGAAACATCATCGCCCCCCAGCGAACGGACTGGTACCGTCGCTGATTGATCAAGTGAATGATGACAGGAAGCGCAATCAGGGGCAGGGCTGCCAGCAGGATGGGTTGGAGAAACGTCATCTATTGTTGAGTCGTTCTGAGATAGGATAGAAGGATGTCAGGAACCATGAGTGGACACGAAGAGATACGAATTACTTCGAGCTGAAATTCGCGTTGATTCGTGGCTCTTAACTATGGAGAAGTCGCTTGAGGCTGTCTCGGGTTACCCCTTTCCGCGAGTTCGTCCGACAAGAAATCGTGAAAGGACCTGTTCGTAGTCTTCGTCGAGTCTTACCTGGTGGAAATCAACGGCTGATTGCAGCAGGACTTGTCGCAGATCTTCCAGGTAAAGCTGTATGGCTTTGTGGTAGCGGTCGGCGATATCGTTGGGTTCGGCAAAGATTGCAGTGCCGCCTTCCATATCGAGAAATCGGGTCGGTCGTTTGAATTCGAAGCCGAGCTCCTGAGGATCGAGCAGGTGAAAGACCGACACATCGTGCTTGCGAAAATGCAGGTGCTGAAAGCACTCTTTCAGCAACGCCGGTTCCATAAACAGGTCGGACAGCACGATGATCAACGCACGCTGCCGAATGGTCTCGGCGAGTTCGTGCAGAACGGTCACCAGTTCGGTTTCGCCTTTTGGCTCGGCTAGTTCGAGCAGGTCGAACATTGTACGCAGGTGAGCTGGCCCCCGTTTCGGTGGCAGGCTTTGAACCACTTCTTCAGCGACGCAGGACAGCCCAACAGCGTCACCCTGCTGAGTTGCGATGTAGCCCAGTGCCCCGACAAGCCTCTTTGCATATTGAAGTTTTGTGACGTTGCCAGAACCAAAATCCATCGAGCCGCTCGTGTCGACAACAAAGCAGCATCGCAGGTTGGTGTCGGCTTCAAATTCTTTGACGTAGAAACGGTCAGATCTGCCGTACGCGCGCCAGTCGAGGCGTCGCAAATCGTCGCCTGGCACGTACTTGCGATACTCGGCAAACTCGACACTTGAACCACGATGCGGGCTTGTGTGACGCCCCGAGACGCTGCCATGCATCGGGTGTCGCGAAAGAAACGGCATCCCTGCGAGACGCGAGAGCACGCGAGTATCAAGGAAGCTGCGAGCTTGACGATTTACAGACATGAAGGCTCGTGAAAGTGTTTTAGGCTTATGGATAAAGCCGGACTTGCGTTGGGAAATTACTGGTTAAAGAAACGCTGCCTAAAAATCTCCGCTGATGACGATGAGTTGCGTGCCGTCAGGTGTCCAGCAGATGTCGTTGTTGTTGCGTGTTTTATCCTGTCCGGGGAAGAGGGTCGGTGGCTCATCCTGATCAGGGTTAAACTCGTAGATTTGTGTTTTCTTCAACGCAGGGCAGTGCATCGCAAATGCGATGCGGTCGCCATCGGGGTGCCA
>JACLAC010011798.1_pt1 | contig 13374 bp, 12 predicted proteins | sample 8027881 | NCBI WGS metagenome assembly JACLAC01 (sample SAMN15725517, study PRJNA655200) | protist metagenome | isolation source: fluorescence activated cell sorting (FACS) single amplified genomes of... | place: Spain: Blaines Bay Microbial Observatory, Mediterranean Sea | collected 2016-01-19 | reverse complement strand
CTTCCCCTTTCCCGCTCTCCGTCTGGAGACAGTGTTGAACGGGAGCACCATACTTTGGGCGTCAGCTACTACTCCTCGTTCGGACCCCAACGGACGTGGAAGCCTCATTGTGCGGCATCAACTGCTTGGTGCCAAGCACCATATTGTCCTTTTCCCAGTGTTGGGCCCTGCCACGTCAACCCGCTCGCGTCACCAATTTGGGACGGCACGTGTGCGCCGCGCTACTGGCGTTTCGGCTCAGGTCCGATGACCTATGGCCGTTCGAATCGCGGCCGCAGGGCGGGCGGCTATAAGCAGCGCCCTTGGGTCTGGTGCACGAAGTGCGACTACAGTTGGGCGTACTGCCACCACATCTCCGCTTTTCCGTTTTGCAAGTGCGGAACGCCTTGGCCAGGTTCGAAGGGGCCCGAGGCGCACAATACCCCGCAGCGGGACCAGGTGCAGGCGGAGTGGGTGGACAAGACCTTCGACGTGCTTCGTATGTACGCGGCTGGAACTGGCAATGCCGAGCTGGCCGCGCTCTTGCCCGCACCGCCGGGCGAACGTGCCGACACTGCCGATCGGTCGGCCGCCACGAAGCAGGCGAATGATGCCTGCGCCAAGCTCCACAGCTTGGTGGCGCAGCGGAAGCAGGCTGCAGCCAACGTTCACAACGCCAAGAAGAAGCTCCAGGAAGCCGAGCAAAAGCTCGCCAAAGTTGCAGCTGAAGTGGTGGCGACGGAAGGATCTGTGGCAAAGGCCACGAAGGAACTCGATGTGCGCACTGCCTCGGTCGCCGCTACTGAGCTCGAAGAGGAGCTGCAGTTCGAGGATTGTGAAGACCTCGAAGGCGACGACAGGCGCGTCTATGATGATGCAAAGCGCAAACTGGCCGAGCTTCAAACCGCCAAGGCTGCATGGACCCTGGTCGTCAGGCGGCGACGGTCCAAGAAGGCACCCGAGCACGCTGCGCCAGCCGCCGCCACAGCCACACCCACGGCTACGCCCAAGGCGGTGCCCAAGCCTCCCGCTCCTGCTGCTGCTTCTACTGACTCTGGTGGGTCTAGGGCCGACGATGAGGCCATGGATGTTGACGAGTCAGCTGGTAGCAAGCGCGAAGCCGCAGAGTTGGACAATATCATCAACGACGCCGAGCGCGTCGCCAAGGAGGCGCATGAGGCCGCCCGGCAGAAGCAGGCCAAGGCTGAGCCGCCTAGTGGGTAGCACAACCGGCAGTGTTGGTGCTGAAGGTCATGACGTTGTCAACCTTTACGGAGCCAACATCACGAAGGCCGGAACGAAGGCCCATTCCAAGTTCATGCGGTTCTTGAGAGAACGCAAAGGCGAGCTGCACGTCGTTGGGGTGGCTGAGCACCTGGTCGGTGACGACATGCAGAGTGTCAAGCTGGACGCCTTGCGGAACGGTTATCGCGGAGATTGGACGCCCGCGCGACCCAAGTCCAGCAGCAAGCCCGAGGTTGCCAATTCTGGTGGCACCGCCATTCTGGCACGGGCGTATCTGAATGCCGCTACTGCAGTCGATGACATGTGCCATGAGGAACGTAGGCTCCTGGGCACCGCACCCATTGATTGGTCCATCGTCTTTCTGCACCTGCGTGGGCTCACCATTGCCTGTGGTATGTTGTACCTGAGTGATGGCATTGGGCTCAGTGGCATCAACCTGCGCAAGCTCAGTGGATTGGCTGCATTGTTGCTCACCTTGAGGTGTCCCTTTGTTCGTCTTGGCGACTGGAATGTTGGGCCTGATGTCATTGGCAACAGCGATTGGTTGCAGCGCGTGGGCGGCCTGGTTTAGGTCCCCTTCTGGCGCCGACGTGTCCTGCTCGACAGGCCGCGGCACGCATATTGACTTCGCAGTCATCAGCAAGTCGTTGAGGCCCTACTGCATCGATTTTCAGTATGACCTGCTTGGGCCCTGGAAGCCCCACTTGGGCATGTGGCTCAAGCTTCGGCAGACACCCACAGTGATGATGCACAAGGTCATGGTCACGCCCCTGCCGCTGCAGTTTCAAAGGCTCCGAGGGCAGCTGGTGCGCCCTGGTGTCGGCCCCGTTGTGTCAAGGATTCGTTTCAACGCCGGGTTCACCGAAGCGGCGGCTGAGCAGGTCAAAAGGGGCTACCAGCTTCGGACCGTGTATGGGAAGTTGCAGAGCATTGGGAGCGGCACGAGCATGTTGCGCTCAAGGCGCCGCCCTTCGTCCGCGAATGTACTGCCTATCGGGTTTCGCAGGCCACTGCAGACATTGTGGGGCAGAGCCTCGGCACCTGGTCGGCTACTGCCGAGAAGTGCCTCTGGATGGCGTATGAGCAGAGTGGTCACGGCTTCAGTGCTTGCTCGGGCCGCATGCAGAAGGTCAGCCTCGTCAATGAAGCCATGGCCAAGGTCAAACTGCGCGATTGGCAATGCGCACTGATCGATGAGTGTGCACATTTGTGGTCGTGGGTACATCACCTCTTGACGCTGCTTTTCAAGCTCCGAGTGCGTGATCGCGGCACCAGGCAACAGCGCGCCATTGCCTTCGAGCTGGCAAAGGCAGCCAGGACGGTTCCTCCCGATGCCTCCCACACGATCGACTACGCTGATGATGAATTCGACCCCTTCGACGAGGAAAGGCAGCGGGCCGACATGCGCCCCTGGAGGGGGCAAGGCTGAAATGCGCTAGCACCGTCCACATCGATACGTTGGCAACCTATGCGGCCGACGCCAAGGCGCAAATGGACCAAGCAGCCTGGCGAGCTGGCGCCGAGGGCCGCAAGGCGATGCACGAGTGGGTCACCACGTCGATGGCGCGCGGCGGCAAGGCAGTGCACAGGTGGACCACGAAGGGTACTGGGGCCACCGAGGTCCCCACTGAGATGGTGACCGGCGGCAAAGTCTTGAGCTCCCCTGCGCAGCTCATGGCGTGGCGTGATGAAGCCTGGGGTCACCGCTGGTCGCGGGACGGCGCCGACGCATCGTTGATCAAGGCCGCGATGTTGGATCTGAAGCTGTTGGCCGCCGACGACGAGCTCGATGATATCACGCTCGAGCAGTTCGACAAGGCGTGTGGCTCTTTCAAGGTAGCCGCAGGGCTAGGCAGCGATCAGTGGAGCCCGAGGGCCATCTTGGCGCTGCCCGCCAAAGGTCGCATGGCCCTGGCCCATATGCTGCGCACCATTGAGCGTGTTGCTTGTTGGGGTTGGCAAATGTACGTGGTCGTCATCGGTATGCTGGGTAAAGCTGGCGGGGGCGAGCGCCCCATTGGGCTCCTCACCATGGTCGCCCGCATTTGGACGCGCATTCGCAAGCCCCTGGCGAGCGGTTGGTGCAGTGCGCTCGCAGGCTTCTGGGACGACGCTGTTGCGCACCACTCATCGTTGCGAGCCGCAATGCGGCGTTGTGTGCAGAATGAAGCTGCGCACGTGCTCGGGCTCGACGTCGCCAACATCTTGTGGGATGCCGAGAAGTATTACGATTCGCTCAGCATTGCGATCCTGGCCGGGCTTGCCAAGGAGCTCGCTTACCCTGCCACCCTACTGCGACTCAGTTTGCTCATGGACCTCGGAACGCGTTTCCTGAAGGCCGGTCGGGCTTTTGGAAATGCCCGGACACCGAGCAACAGCATCATTGCAGGCGACGGGCAGGCGAGCCAGAAAGCGCGCATCTATGTGTACGCGCTACTGCAGAATATGCATGATGACTATCGATGCTGCGAGATCTCGCAGTACGTGGACGACCTGTCGCAAAGGCAGGAAGGCGAGCCTGGCACCATCATGATCCCGATTGCCGAGGCAGCCATTGCCCTGGTGAATGGGGTTGCGAGAGCTGCGGTTGACTGTGTCGGGCAAGAGTGTTATCGTCGCCAACAGCAAGAGACTCGCCAAGGGCATTCAACGCAAGCTCACTGACGCTGGTGTCAGCGTCAAGGTCGCCTCGGTGGCCCGCGATCTCGGCATCGACAATGGAGCAGGGCGCGCGCGGGATAGGCCCACCGCCAAGAGCAGGGTCAGCCTGGGCAAGCGCAGGGGCAAACAGGCAGCCAGGATCAGCAAACGTACCAGGTGCCCGTCACTGGCTTAGCGCCTTCTGCGCTGCAGAAAGTCAGGGCGCAGGCTGCCAACGCGATGAACCTGGCGGGGTCCGGTCGATGCTGCACCACGGTTCTACGCATGGCCAAAGATGGGCAGGACCCAGGGGTGACTCTTAGGTGCGGCCTCATCGCGGAATGGTTGCGTCTCTGGCTCACCTCACCACAGCATCATGTGCAGTGGTCCAAGGCCTGGTACGTGCTTCGCCGCGGGCTCAGCAGGCTCAGTGTGAAGCAACGCTGGCGGCAGGTTGCAGGAACCATCTCCGCGGTCATTTGCACTCTCCTCGACCTGGAGTGGTTGCCCCATAGCCCGCACAGGTGGACCGACCCTGAAGGATGTCGTTGGTGCATCAAGGTTGGCAGCACCGATCTCGGCATCATCATGCACCACTTCCGCGTTTACGAAGAGGCCAGGCTTTGGAAGCAGGCCCAGCGGCACCATCTCGGCACTGGGCTCGATGAGCCGCCTGATTTCTCCATGTATCGGCGGCACAGGCGCACGCTGGTAGCCAAAGGGCAGTTCGCCGAAGCTGCCTGCTCAGACACCATCGTTGCGGGCGCCAGCTGGACCGGGCTCCGACGACGTGATGCAGGCGACATTTGCGGCATCGCATGCCCCCGCTGTGGTTGTGCGGACGAAAGCGGCCAGCACCGCGTATGGCAGTGCACCGACGTCGGTGGCGACGCGCTGTTAAGCGATCGGGGGGAGCTGGCCGCGCAGTCGGTGCAAGGTTGCATCAGCCACCCCTCGTTGTGGCTGCGAGGCCTTCCGCCACAGTCGTGGTTCGGGCCGCCCGATGCGCCTGATGACGTTGGACAGGTGGTCACCGTTGGCAGCTGGGTGCATGAGTCGGGTCGGACAGGAGACGACGGCAGAGCGCTGACATTGTTCCTCGACGGGTCAGGCCTCGGCGACTCATACTTTGCCAGGCGTTGTGGTTGGGCCTGTGCATGTATGTTGTATGATGGCAGTAATGATGTTGTTGGTGATGTTGTTGGCTTTGATGGCGGCGAATGTGGCACGCTCCCAGGGCCACTGCAGTCAGTATTCCGGGCAGAGTTGTATGCAGTTTTGCGCGCGCTTATGCATGTCGGCGACAAGGGGCACCGCCCATCTGGTCAGTGACTGCGAGAGCGTGGTCAACTGTTTGGTTGCGCAACGGTGGCTCGACACTTTCGGTGCGCATCAGGACTTGTGGGAGCTGTTCGGCGCCGAGATCGAGCGCATCGGAGAAAAGAGCTGGCTTTCGTGGGAATGGGTCCGTGCCCACACCCTCGAAGACGAAGAGCCCGACCTGAGCTACATTCAGGCCCACCGAAACCAAGTCATCGGCAACTCCATTGCGGACGGCCTCGCCAAGGAAGGGGCAAAGCTGCACGCCATGACTGAGGCGCCCTGTTGGGTACTATCTTTCCCTGAGCAGCTACAGCCCATCATCCTCTCGATCCATCACGCGAAGGAGGCTATTGAGCGTGATCGGGAACAGCTTGACGAGCTCGAGAAGAACATGCGGGCTTTCCCCAAGCAAGGAAGGCAATGCAACGAGTACCGGAATTGTGCGGAAATGGCTCAGAAATTTCAGGATATGATCAACCGGAAGGAAGCTGAAGTGGAAACAGAACATGCGCGTGTAAGTGAAAGTATGTGCTCTGATAGCGGCGAGGATGATATTGATGGACAGCAGCATGTGTGTCAGAGCGTCATGGGTGCGTCCTCTTCTAAGAAGGCCTTGAAGTCATCTCCAGGATTTGGCAGAGGACCGCGACGGACAAGAAAGACCTGAGGGATCTGTTTGATTTCTGTTGAAATTCAAGTTTCAAATTTGATGCTGCGATGAACCTTCGTGATTGATGAAGCCTCCGGACCAGACGCGACGACGTACCGTCCACGGTGCAAGCACAGCTGCTTTTCTGACGTGGACCCGTCTGCTTGAGGGGGAATCAAGAAAGATCGCTAAACGTCGCGTAGATATCCAAAGGCAAATGTCGCATGGAAACAACGAATGGTCGACGTACCATTCCCGCGCCTGGCTCAGACGCAACGGAAGGGATGGGCGTCAGAACCGCAAGCGCCAGTACACTACTTGTGCTTCGTGCGGTGAATGGGTCTACAATTGGCGCCTCGCCAGTGTGGGCCACACCTGTTCCTGCGGGCAAAAATTTCCAGGCGCCAAGAAAGACGGAAGCCTAACACCAGCCACGGCAGAGGACCAACAAGCCAAGAGGATGGTGGCCCAAGCGCAAGGGCTACTCGAGCGAGCCGCCGCCCGCGGGGAAGACACGGCAAAACACCAGGCGGCGCTGGACGCGGCCAGGATGCTCTGCCTCGAGGAGAAACCGCAGGCCCCCGCCGACAGCACCCAGCTGGTCGAGGCCATCCAGACCCACGCGCGGGCCGACAAAGCATTGGGAGCGGCGATCAGCCAGGTCCACACGCTTAACCTGAAGATCGACGCAGCCAAAGAGAAAGTCAACCGCCTTGCCGCTGAAGTGCTCGCGGCCGAACGTAAAGTCGCCGAACTCAACGTCAAGCGCTACCCGCCGCAAATCCACATTGAAGAAATCAATGAACCGACGCAGTCGGACTCTGTTTTCAAGCGCATCCTCACACAGGAGGTCGACACCATCTCCCCTGCCGATTTTGGTCTCGACTGCGAAGTCGGCGAAGACCTCGATGAAGAGGCGGCGAAGTTAGCCAAGGAAGAAACGGCCAAACTTTTAGTGTCCATCAAGGCACAAACCGCCACGTTCGTCCAACAACTTCGGGACTTCGCCGCCACCACACGTGACCAGGCGAATGCGCGTGCCCAAGAAATCCGAACGGGCGCCAAGAAGCGCAAGGCCGAGAAAGCGACCATCATCATCGAGCGAGCTGACGACCCGATGACCGACGACTCAATGTCGCACAGCAGCGCGCCAGCTTCCAGCACGACCTCTGCCAGCGCACCCGCCAAGGCTGCGGGCAAAATCAACGCGGAGGAGCTCGACAAGAAAAAGACCGAGGCGCTGGAGGCCGCCAGAAAAGCCGAGGAAAAAGCCAAATCCAACGAATAGGAAACACCGCCAGCGCGGCGGTCCGGGCCGCGCCCCGGGGCCAAGCATTGTGAGGAGGATGTCCTGAGCATCTTCCTGGGGAACATCAATGTGTGGGGACCACAAGCTAAACAATTCTTGCAAACGTCTCTCGAAGAGGACAACTACATGGGGTATTGTCTCACCGAACATCACCAAAGGCATGCAGAGGCGCTGGCCATGGAAACCTTCCTTGACCAGCAGGGCGTGAAAGCCTGCGCCTCGATCGCGCGGCCCTCCGATACCTCGCCTTCTGGGGCGCGAGGGGGAGTTGTCACGGGCCTTCGCAAATTCATTCACTCGTCTTCTTTCCGATCACTAGCAAAGAAGGGCACAGTGACGGATGCCACGGTCGTCACCAGGGACGACGCCACCGAGGGGGACAGCGGATTTCCTTTCGACGATTGGTGTCCCGTTTGCCTCCATCTGGCCGGTGCGAACTTAGTCATCATCACGGTGTACCTTGACTGTTGCATCAAAGCCGCGGGCCGCAATTTGGCCAAGCTATCCTGGATCGGGGCTTTCCTGGCCACCATTCGGGAACCATGGGTGCTCTTAGGGGATTTCAACATGCACCCGAACGAGCAGCAAAAATCTGGATGGCCGGCCCGAGTGGGCGGGACCGTGTGGGTCCCCGCCGACACCACCTACACCTACAGCGAGGGTCAGGCCGCTTCCCTAATCGACTTCGCCGTGATCTCGGAGCGGGCGCGGGACCTCGTGATCAACTTTGGGCCACACGATGGCCGCACCAGCGTCCCCTGGAGAGGGCACATCGGCCTCTCTCTGCAGATTCGCGCCACGCCGAAGGCCATGATGACAAGAACCATCTCTCTTCCGCGGCCCTTCGCCCACCCAGAGCTGCCTGGCAAGCCGCCAGACCCTACCAGCAAACGGAGTCGGGCAAAAGCGGAGCGACAGGGCCAGCGCGAACTGCTCTACGGCAAATGGCTCGAGAGCGGAGCGAACCCGCAGGCGCCTTCCCGACGCCTTCGTGCAAAGACAACGCCCGACTACGACTTTCGAGGGGACCTGGCCCTGCTCAAAGCCAGCGTCAGTGCCCTGGATGACCCCGACGCCGACGAACCGAGCGAGCCTGAGGAAGAACCAGGCGTCGCTGACCCAGACGAACCTAGCGTGGACATAAGCCTGCAAATCGATACCCAACCAGACACCGAGCCCATCAACACCGCGGCACTGGATGGCCTGTGGATCCTGGCGCGCTTCGGCGATCAGCAGCCAGAGGCGCAACCACCGAAGTACATCACCGACACCGTCATGTACCAGGCCGTCGATGCGGGCGGCACGGGCGAAGCCAGCTTGAGGTACGGAAATTGGGTCCAGGCCTTGGAACGATTCTACTGCATGGCGTACAGGGTGGAACCCACGGCCCGTGCAGCACACACTGGTCGCGCCATTGGCCGCGAATTCAAACTATGCTCGGTCGCCCGTGGCAGCGATTTTCCCCGCTACGTCAACAAAAACGCAACGTGGTGGAGCGAGGTTGCGGCGCACCTAAGGCCGCTAACCTTACTCAAGCAGCGCGAGCGTGGAGCAAAGCAACAAGAGCACCACGCAAAAGCCCTGGCCCGCATGGCACCCGAGCTCCCGAGCCAACCGCGCTCTGGACGAAGCGACTGCAACAAGCTGGGAGCCTCGATCACGAAGTGCTTGACGGCATGGCCCGCCGGGCGGCCATCTACGCCGTCAGCCAAGTTAGAGCCGACGCGGCCAGGCAGCACAAATCTTTCACCGACTGGATTTCGGACCGCACCCTGAAGCACGGCGGCAAAGGGGTCCACAAGTTGCTCAAGCCAGCGGCCCGTTTCGAACATGAGCTCCACCACAACGGCCACCTGATGGACATGCCCACCACCGTTGTTGACCAGAAGGCCGTGGCGTGGGCCAGCAGATGGCGTGACGAGGCCGACACCGCCGCAGACTTGATCGGGGAGCTCAAAGTCCTACGCGTCGAGGCCGCAGAGCAGGAGCGTCAGCCGATCACGCTTGGCCTGCTGAACGCCAAGCTCGCAGGCGAACCGCGAAAGGGCATGGGGGCCGACAAGCTCACGACCACCGACATCAAGCGGCTGCCGTGCGCGGCCAAGCAGGAGCTCGTCGACTGGCTGAATTTCTGCGAAAGCCACCTATGCTGGCCCTGGCAGTTGGGCCTCACCTTGATCTCCCTCTTCCAAAAGCCGATTGGCGAACGCCCCGTCGGCCAGATGTGTTGGCTTCTGCGCCTTTGGAGCCTCCTGCGCAAGGACGCCATCACCCCATGGACGGCGTCCCAGGCCGGTCACTGGGACGCCGCTATCGCTGGCAACTCGAGCTTGAGGGAGGTGCTCGAAAGAATGGTGCTAGACGAAACGGCCGAGGCCGCCACCATGCACACGTACAACGGGTTGTTGGACATCGGAAAATTCTACGACTCAATGAGTGTCACCAAAACCCTGGCCGCGGCCAGGCACCTCAACTTTCCTTTGCGGGATCTCTTCTTGTCCTTCCTCGGGTACGCTTCCGCACGCGTTTTGAAAACCCAGAACGCCGTCAGCGAAGTCGTCCCCGCCACGCGGTCCATCATCGCTGGATGCCGAAATGCGAACAACTTCGGGAGATGTTTGATCTACCGCCTGCTCGAACAGACCTCCCACGCCCTACCAAGGGTTAGGCACCGCTCCTGGGTCGATGACCTCAGCCTGCGCACCGAAGGCAAAGGGCCGCACCTGGCCTCCGAGACGGCTGGTGCAATCATCACTGTCGGGCTCGGTCTGCGCGACTTGGGGCTCGACATCTCGCCGAAGAGCCAGCTGATCTCGAATGATAGTGTGGGCGCCCAGCGTGTCGCAAAAATATGCAAAAAAGCAGGCTTCACCATCACCTGGGTCACTGAGGCCCGCGACCTTGGGGTTGACAGGAATGGCGGTGCCACCAAACACATGAAGACACACTTCGCCAGATTTCGAGCGGGGCTCTTTTCCTGCCGCAAAGCGGGCCGCATCTTCAGAGGAACGCGGCCCACAGTGGCCCCGAAAATTGCCAGGACGGGCCCTTTTGCAAAAGCCACCTATGGCACCAGAGTGCTCGGCGCCAGCCCAGCCCAAACGAGGAAACTTCGCAAAGCCATGGCCGCCGCCACTGGGAAACAACTTGCAGGGCGCTGCCTCACCACGCACCTCCACCTGCAGTATGGGGAGGACCCGGCCGTCACCACGGCCACCCAGCATATGCGGGAGTGGCTCTCCTTTTGGCAAAAAAACCCCGCGGCTTCACCCGTGCAAAACTCCTACTGACCGACAAGACCAAACGTTGGACCAGACCCCGGGGAGCCATCGCCTCTGTCATTTTGATGCTATGGGAAGCGGGCTGGGAAGCCCTAGCGGCTGACCGATGGACCGATCAGGACGGCACTGTCTGGCAAATGTCCCCTGGGGTCGCTGACCCTACCGATGTCCTCGTTGCCTACGCAGCGGCCATCCGTGACAAACTCTGGGACCAGGCGTCGCACTTCCACAACGGGGCTGGGATTGTCGGCACCCCTGACACCACTGTCCTCAGGCAAAAGCTTCGAAGCTGGAAGGCGCGGGGTGACTTCACCAAAAGCGGGGCATGCGAGGCCGCTGTGACCGCCGCAACCTGGACACGGGCGCGCAAGCACCAGGTCGAGCCTTCCATCGACCCCATCTGCCCTGCCTGCGGCGGCGCGGCCGAAACGGACGCCCATCGCATTTGGGGCTGCAGGGCGCACAAGCAAGACACCGTCTATGCTGCCACTGACCACCTTAGGGCTCGCGCCCTAGCCGACTGCACCAGCAACCCGGCGCTCTGGCTGCGAGGAATCGTGCCCGCCGACCTCGTCGAGATTGAGCCGCCGCTCGACAACCCCGACTCTTTCACCTTCGGTGCCGATGCCCTCGACCGCTACACGGTTGGCGATCGACTGGACGCACCCATGGCAGAGCCTGGCCCGCGAAAGGCAGACGTATACACTGACATCTACGGCGATGGCTCTGGAGGCCCTTTCAGCGCCGACCCGCGCCTCAGGAGATGCGGCTGGGGCTGGTGTATTATTGAGGCCACTACAAACTCATCATGGGCGCCCGTCTCGGCCCGTTTCGGCGCATTGCCCGGGCAACGGCAAACCGTGAACCGATCCGAGCTTTACGCCCTCCTAGACGCCGTCCTGGCCACGCGTGGCGCGCTACGCTACACCACTGACAGCATGTACGTGATGAACAGCTGGCGCTCTGAGCGCTATGCAATGCACACTGGATCCAATCATGACTTGTGGCAGCAGCTCGGGAAGGCCATGACTGACACTGGCCGTGCACCCGAAGACATCGTCCTGAATTGGGTGCCCAGCCACACCGACGCCAACGAAGCCATCGTCAATGGCACCACGGAAAAGGACTGGATCGGGAACCACGTCGCGGACACTTTCGCCGACAAAGGTGCCGCCGAAGCCCAAGTCGACGAAAGCACCGCCGCCTTGGTGCAATGGCTCGATGAAATCGCTGGCCAGGTCATCACCCGCATTACGCGGGCCACCATTGACGCGTGTGAACGTGACCCGACCTCTGTGCGTACACGGAAGCAACACAAAGACGATTGCAACTTCGCAGGCCTGAGGGCGGCTTTTGAGTCCACTGCCCACCGTGTCCCTTTGCGAGACCGCCACTTCTTCCGCCAGTCCCGATATGTCTGTGGACGATGTCGGGCCTCTTGTGCCGCAAAGCCGCGAGGGGTGCTCAAGACCTGGCTTAAGAGCAGTTGCAGTGCACCCGCCCCTACTTCGGCGTGTTTTTTGAGAGCCACTGGCGCCGCCCCCCTCCATGTCGGGAATCGAGTGGTGCATTCCTCTCACAAGGTCTTTTGGTGCTCCGCCCTCACCGCTTGGGTGTGCGGCGCGTGTGGAGCCAGGGGTGGAGGTGGCACAGTTGGCCGTGGGTACTTGCAGGGACTCGTCAAGGAGTGCCCCAAGCGACCCACCCGTATGGGGGCACAAAACCTCAGGGCCCTTCAGCACCAGCAGGGGTAGGCTGGCTGACCAACACTGTCGACGTTGTCGCTAAACTCAGAAATCAGAAATCATCATCATCACAATCATCAGCATCATCCTCATCATCATCACCATCATCATCATCAGCAGCACCATCATCATCATCATCATCATCATCAGCATCATCATCATCACCCGCCGCCATTGTGGCGCAAGCTACGGCCCGCAGGATTGCGCCCCTTTGTCTCCATGGCATCTACACTGATCGCGGAATTGCATGGCGATGCATTACGCTTGCTTTCTGACTTCGCTGGAACACACTTTGAAGGCCTCTCTTCGGCAGCCCGGCGGTTGCGGCTGTCGTCTCGCTCGGCACGACGTTGCAGGGAGCTCGACGCTGCTTTCGGCCTCTCTCGTCACATCACGAAGGCGTCTTGCGCGGCGTTCCTCGCTGCGGCCGCCGAGGAGCTCCCGGCGAATCTCTCCAAGACGCAAGAACCCGCTGATACCGACGGGAAGCTAGTCAATTCCAAACATGACATCGAAGAGCCCAGAAACAGCATGTCTGCTGAGGGGCCTTTTCCGACTTCCATTGGTCAAACCACGCAAAAAAGCTTGAAGGATCCAGAAATCATTGAGCCATCTAATCTGGTTGAGACGTTCGAGACCTATTTGACAAACTGGAGTGCGCACTTCGACACCTCCATTGCCAGCTTTGTTGAAGATATAGCGTTTGCCGATATGCCCGACCTCATCGCCGTCCCGAAAGGGGCTTTGACTTCGAACCTATCCCACTGGCTTCCCTCGCACCAGGGTCTGAACCGGGCGCTCTCCGCATCCTGGATTCCGTCAATCTCTTTGTCCAGGGATCGGGCTGCACTCTTTCGTTTCTGAAGGGCGCTGATGGCATCGAATGTAGCATCGGAAACTTCACACCGAATCCGCTTTATGTTTCAGAGGATTTGGAAGTCCTGCTCGTAGTCAGCACGGCCGGCCGGCGGACTCTTCAGCGGCGGTTGGACGAAGGGCGGATTGCTTCGAATTGCCCCTGTTGGATGCTGACTCGATATGGTGGCCCTTTATTTGACGCTGCGGAACCTCTCTACTTCGACTTGTTGGAGGACATGCCGTGGATCTCGCACGACGTGGGGATGCGGCCGATGCCATGAGATTGTCAATCGGCGTGGGCTAAGATTGAGTTGTGGCGTTCAATCGCTTCTGGTGCTTGACGAG
>JACLAC010008340.1_pt1 | contig 13374 bp, 12 predicted proteins | sample 8027881 | NCBI WGS metagenome assembly JACLAC01 (sample SAMN15725517, study PRJNA655200) | protist metagenome | isolation source: fluorescence activated cell sorting (FACS) single amplified genomes of... | place: Spain: Blaines Bay Microbial Observatory, Mediterranean Sea | collected 2016-01-19 | reverse complement strand
TCATCTGTGCCACCAATTTTCTCTGGGCCATCGAGAATAGCTTTCTTACCTATTGAGTTTTCAGCTTCAAACTTAAAACCTGAAACTCTTTTTAATGTAATCTCTGTCATACTTCTACCTGAAACCCTTCAGCTAACAAAGCCTCAAAACCTTCATTCAAAGGAATGACGTTCTCAAAACCTAAACTTTCTAACAACGGAGCTGCACGATAAACACGCTGCCCACTTCGACAATGTAAATAAGTCGGCTTTGACTTATCCACTCCATCAGGCAATGCCCCACTAGATAGACCTGACAAAGTAACTAACGATGCTTGGGATAAATGGCCTGCATCCCATTCATCTTGCTCACGTACATCAAAAAGCTGGGCGTCCCCATCTTCTAGCTGTTCTTTTACTTCATCTAAATCGTAATTCATTAGGAATTTACTTCAAATAAGTTAGTAGATAAATAGCGATCACCACGATCACAAATAATGACAACCACCGTGCCACTTTCCATGCTTTCTATATGTTTACAAGCAGCAGCAACAGCTCCACCTGAACTCATGCCAGCAAAAACACCTTCTTCTTTGGCTAGCCTTTGAGTCATTAAAGTAGCTTCTTCTTGGGAAACATCTACAACCTGATCAACTCTTTCCGCTTCAAATATCTTTGGAAGATACTCCTTAGGCCATCGACGTATCCCTGGGATATTAGATCCATCTGTAGGTTGAGCTCCAATAATTTGCACCTCAGAATTTTGAGATTTCAAATACCTTGAAACACCCATAATTGTGCCTGTTGTTCCCATGGAGGATACAAAATGAGTGACCTCTCCATTTGTATCTTTCCATATTTCAGGACCCGTGGTTTCTTCATGAGCGCTCCAATTATCTGGGTTCGAGAACTGATCGAGCATCACATAACCTTCACTAGCGACTTTCTCTCTGGCGTAATCAATCGCTCCTTCCATGGACCTATCTTTGGGCGTCAAAGTTACTTTAGCACCATAAGCCTGCATATTTAAGACACGCTCTCGACTTGCATTCGCTGGCATCACCAACTCTATCTCATATCCCAATACACTTGCAACTAAGGCTAAAGCAATACCGGTATTTCCACTAGTTGGCTCTATTAATTTAGTTCCCTCAGGAAGGTCCCCTCTCTCGATAGCCTTTGAAAACATTGAAAAAGCTGGGCGGTCTTTGACGCTTCCACCTGGGTTGTTGCCCTCCAATTTACCCAAGAGCCTAACTCCCGGCTTGGGACAAATACGATTGAGCTCCACCAAAGGGGTATTGCCAACCAAGTCCGTTAATTTCATAAATTTTAATAGTAAATTTAAGGTCATAAATGTTAACGGTATGGACTGGACAGGCAAGAGTTAGAGGAAAAATCAAAAGCAAATATTCTTCTTAGTCCAACATGTCTAAAAAAATTCTTGTTACAGGCGGTGCAGGCTTCATTGGATCGCACACTTGCTTAGAGTTACTAAATAGAAATGATGAAGTGGTCGTCGTCGACAACCTGAGCAACAGCTGCTCAACTTCTCTTGAGCGAGTCCAATCATTCACAGGTAAGGATTTAATATTTAAAAAGGTCGACCTTTTAGACTTAAATAACCTCCGAGAAGTTTTTAAACAATACCGCTTTTCCTCCGTGATTCACTTTGCTGGACTCAAAGCTGTTGGCGAGTCAAATGACCTCCCTCTTCATTACTACCAAAACAACTTAACGAGTACCTTAAACTTACTGGAGGTCATGACTGAATTTGACGTTAAGGATTTAGTCTTTAGTTCTTCAGCAACGGTCTATGGAAATGACAACGTTAGCCCTCTGCATGAAAGCATGCCCACCTCTGCCATCAACCCTTATGGAAAAACGAAATGGTTCATCGAAATGATTTTAAAAGACTTTCATTTCGCCAACCCGACATGGAATATTGCTATTCTCCGGTATTTCAACCCAATTGGGGCTCATGAAAGCGGCCTTATTGGAGAAGACCCTAATGGCATCCCCAATAACCTTCTCCCCTATATAAGTCAAACAGCTGTTGGGAAGCACAAAAAGATCAACGTTTTTGGCAATGATTATTCGACCAAAGATGGAACCGGCATAAGAGACTACATTCATGTTGTCGACCTAGCTATGGGCCACCTCAAAGCTCTAGATTATCTATCCTCTAAAAAACCAGGCCTAGAAATTTTCAACTTAGGAACTGGCCAGGGAAGTTCTGTCCTAGAGGTGATAGAAGCATTTGAGAAAGCTTCAGGCAAAAAAATTCCTTATGAAATATTACCACGACGCCAGGGAGATGTCGCTATATCATATGCAAATTCACAATTAGCTGAACAAAAGCTTAACTGGAAAGCTGAAAGAGACCTCTTCTGCATGTGTAAAGACACCTGGAAGTGGCAACAAGGCAACCCGAATGGCTTTACTTCGAGCAATACTTAATTGAATTCTTTTGATGCTATTATACTTGGTCTCCTACAAGGGGTGGCCGAATTTTTACCCATCAGTAGCTCTGGCCACCTGACGCTAGCTCAAGCTCTCCTAGAGCTTAAAGAAGCCCCCTTAACACTCAACCTGGCTCTTCATGTCGCCACTCTTATCGTCGTCATAATTTACTTTCGCAAAAAAATTAGCAGCTTACTTTTTCCACTAAACATACCCTATCTAAAAGCCATCATCATCTGCTCTATCCCCACGGCGATAATTGGTCTTTGTATCAAAAAATTAGGTGGATTTCTTTTCGTAGAAGGACTCTGGTCATCGATATTTTTGCTCTCAAATGGTCTTTTTCTTTTGATTCTACACTTCAGATTAAAGGGCAATTCCTCTCAAGACGCCTCCACAATAGCCCCTTCCACAAAGCAGGCATTTCTCATTGGCATCGCTCAAGGAATCGCTGCCTTGCCTGGAGTTTCTAGATCAGGATCTACGATTGGATGCGCTCGCCTTCTAGGCTTACCAACCACTCTCTCTGCAGAATTTTCTTTGCTGGCTAGTTTACCAGTCATTTTTGGCGCAGCTTTACTAGAAAGTAAAGATTTTGTCAGCTTTTCACACCCACAGTTATTAATCCTTAGTTTTTTTATAACTATCGTCAGTGGCTGGATTTCTGTTGGTTTATTATTAAAAATAGTCAAAAAAGGTGCATGGAAATGGTGGGGAATTTATTGCCTTGTCGCAGGATCTGTATACTTAGCCCTAAATGCATAAAAAGCAGCAAGATACTCAAGCTTTCCTTGATTCGTTAAACCAATCAGGTCAGCAAAACCTTTCTTCAAAGCTCAAGCCTATCTTTGAAGGGTTAGAGCATGAAATTGAAAGAAAAGAAGATCATATCCTCAAACTACACAGAGAGTTACGCCAAGTCAAAAAATCATTAGAAGGCATGGATGAAATAAGGAATGAATTTATCTCCATCTGCGCACACGATTTAAGAAGCCCACTTAGTGGAATCATTAGCTTTCTAGAAATATTAAGAGTTGATGGCAAGCAACTTCCCCAACGAGAAATAGATGATATCCACAAACGTATGGAACGCTCGAGTTCTCATATGCTCAGTCTCATCAACGACCTACTAGATTTAGGTAACATGAATTCAGGGAAATTCAACATCACCCCAGAGCCTATCTTTTTATCACACATCTGCAAAGAAGGTCTTGAACATTCCAAAGCTAGAATGGAATCAAAAGAAATTCAATCCAAAATAACGATTGGAAATGGGGAATTAAGAGTCAAGTTAGACCCTCAAAAATCTTTACAAATTCTAAATAATCTCATCTCAAATGCGATCAAGTTTACTCCGCGTGGTGGAATTATTGAACTAAATATTCAAACCTCTGACCGACTCATGACCCTAGAGGTAAAAGATAGTGGACAGGGCATCCCTCCAGAAGAAGTAGAAAAAATATTTGAAAAATTTCAAAAAACAAGTACCCAGGCAACTGAGGGAGAGAAAGGCTCAGGCCTGGGCCTTTCCATTGTGTATCAACTTGTTGAATTACAGCAAGGTAAAATTGAAGTAAAAAGCAAAGTGGGACAAGGCACGTCCTTCTTTATTTCTTTTCCAGTTGCTGAAAGCACTAAGCTACTCGACCTCTTCAGTGGCAAAAAAAAATAACCTCAGATTAAGTTGTGACCTCAAAAAAAAGTAATCCTAAAAGTGGGGAAGCTGTTAAATTAGATAACACAGAGCTTCTAGACCTCCTACCCCTAAATCAAATCATTGGCTTACCTGGAGATGAACATACTTTTTCTCTAAATAACAAAGAGCTCATCTCACTTGTTGAGAAAAACTATAAACAATCTAGTAAGCTCATAACAACTTTACAGCAAAACTTTAATATAAACAAAAGTATCTCTATCTTTGGTTCAAAAGCTGAAGTTCTTGAAACAGAACCTTTAGACAGAGGAAGAATGAGATTCAAATTAAAGTTCTCAGAAAGAGCAGAGGTCATTAAAATAAAAAAGGATAAAAAGAACTTTATTGCAGAGTTGAAGATACTCAATAACCTAAGAAGCCCTAAAGAGGAAGATTGGTCTGCGTTTACTGATGAAGCCTCTTTACTACTAAACAAACTTAAAAGTTTTGCCAATTTAAATGGCATCCAAAACAAGGTTCAAATTTCGGAACTCGACTTCTGGATAGCACATATTGCAAAAGTTCTTGAATTTAAATTAGAAGACCGCCTCCTTCTCATCGAAGGATGGGGCATAAAAAAACGTATGAGTTTAATTTTAGAACTTTTAACTAAATATCATCGGATTCATCATTTAAGAAAGCAGATTCGCAAAAAGGCCAATGATAAAATTCAAAAATTAAATCGAGATGTTTTATTAGAAGAAGAAAAAAAAGCCATCGATTATGAGTTAACCAGGGGTAAAAAAAATGTGCCACCCGAATTACAGTATCTAAAAGACAAAGTAGATGATTTTGAAGGCCCAGAAGAAGTAGAAAAAGTTCTAAATCATGAATTTGATAAGTTAGCACGAATGGGAACCGGTTCACCTGGCGCCTCCATCATTCAAGATTACCTTGACTTAATTGTAGAGCTTCCGTGGAATAACTTAAAAGAAAATAATCAAAATTGGACTTCCGTTGAAAAGACACTACAAGATAGCCACTTTGGTTTAGAAAAAATTAAAGAAAGAATTTTAAGGTATTTAGCTGTATCGACCCTGTCCAAGAAACCCACCGGTAATATTTTATGTTTAGTTGGACCTCCTGGGGTTGGAAAAACGAGCTTTGCCAAAGCCATTGCTGAAGCTCTAGAATTACCTTTCATTAAGAAATCTTTAGGTGGCGTAAGAGATGAAAGTGAAATTCGAGGCCATAGAAGAACTTATGTAGGTGCCATGCCTGGAAGAATCATACAAGGCTTAAGAAAAGTAGGCTGCTCTAACCCTGTCTTTCTTTTAGATGAAGTAGATAAAATGGGACGTGATAACCGTGGTGCTCCAGCCGACGCATTACTAGAAGTTTTAGACCCCGATGATAATTACCGATTTAGTGACCACTATCTTGAATTAGAATTTGATGTATCGAAGGTTTTCTGGATACTGACGGCTAACAGCGAAGACCAAATCCCCGGACCGCTCAGGGACCGTTTAGAAATCATCAGGTTCTCCGGCTATACACAAGAAGAGAAAATTAATATTGCCAAAAACTACCTCACCCAAAAAAGTATTGAAAAACTTGGTTTAAGCGATTTTAATTTTAGCCTAACTGAAACTCTTATTGAGAAAATCATTCGCCAATACACAAGAGAACCAGGTGTAAGAGATTTAAGCAGAAAAGTCTCAAATTTAACTCAACAAATGGCGCTTGAACAAGTTAGAGGTAAAAAAAGGAGAAAATGGAGCCCCACAACAAAGCATTTAAAAGAAGTTTTTGGACCTCCCATCTTTCAAAAACCAACTTGGAATAAGCGCACATGGGAAGCTGGTGTCATAGCGGGGTTAGCCTGGACGGCTTCAGGTGGAACTGTCATGCATATGGAATGCAATCGCTATTTTGGAAAAGGTCGTTTAAAACTGACAGGGAAACTAGGGGAAGTCATGCAGGAGTCTGCCCACACAGCCTTTTCATTTTTAAAGCACCATATTAAAAAATTGGATCTCACAGAAACAGATTTTACGGAGTTTGACTACCACATTCATATTCCAGCTGGAGCCACACCAAAAGAAGGCCCATCTGCAGGGGTTGCATTAGCCCTTCTTTTATACTCTTGTATTTCCAAGAAAAAATGCAAACCTTTCTGGGCACTTACTGGTGAAATCACCTTACATGGAAAAGCAATGAGGATTGGAGGCGTAAAAGAAAAAATCTTAGCTGCTCAACAAGAATCATTCGAAGGTGTCCTCCTCCCAAAAGGTAATCAAGCTCAAGTCGAAGATATCGAAGTTAAACCGTGGATAAGCGTTGACGTACGCTATATTGAAAACTTCTGGGACGCTCTGAACTGGCTTTTTCCTAACAGAAAATAAAACTTCATTATGCCATTACTTGATCAATCATTAATACTACCTCCTGAAGAAGAATTCCTTCGCTTTGCAGAACATCGACTCGAAGGTTTGCAGCTGACAGAAGATAATCACACATTGAGCTTATATGAAGCAGCCAAAGAGTTAGGCTTAAAAAAATTAAAACAAAAGAAAGAGGTTAAACCTTGAAACTCATAGAAATTCAAGCATTGAATTTTATGCGTTTTCATAAAATTCAGCTATTAAAAATTCCTGAACGTGGTTTATTTTGTATACAAGGTGAAAATGAGTCTGGAAAATCAACCATTGGTTCTCTTTTATTCTTTGCATTTTCAGGCATAGGCCCCAAAGGGGAAGAAGCTGAAGAACTTATTAGCTGGGAGAAAAGTCAGTTAAAAGTTAAAGTTAGTTTTGAAAAAGACAATCAAACCTACCATGTTATGCGACAAGTTGATCGCGATGGAACGAACTTTTCCAGATTGGTTTGTGAAGACAAAACAATTGCGCGAGGTAATACACCTATTGTTGAATCCTTAAATAAAATACTCCAATATCACCCAAAAGAACTCGACCGCTCTTTCCTCGTTACCCATCGTGTTATCCAAAACTTAGCCAGTTTACCACGCGAAGAACACCTTGAATATATGCTTCACCTCAGCCCTTTAAAAAATATTGCTGAGCAATCCAAAAGCGCTGAAGAAGAGCTCATTAAACTTCTAGAAGAGCATCAAAAACATCAATCTAAACTCGAACAAAGTAAAGTTGACTCAGGTTTCGATTCAGAAAAACAAGCTCTTTTTATTCAAAAGCAAGAGGACCAAACGAAACAAAAAGGTGAATTTGAACAACAACTACAAACCCTCCAAAGTCAACAAACAGGTTTGCAGTCGATTCAAGATCAACTTAACGAAGGCACGAAGCTTATTCCATCAAAATTTAGCGAAGAAGCTACTGATGAACTAGAACAAACGATTCCTTCTTTAATTGAAAAGTTTTCTCAAATTCATGTTGTCGATAAAACAAAAGAGTGCCTCTCTCAATCAACAGAACTTTTAACCGAACTTCAACATTATTTCAAACAATCAAAAGCTCTAAGAAGTTCTTACGAATCTTACCTATCTGACCTTCGTCATCAATTGGGTTTGGCCAACGAAAAAGAACCTGATGCAAAGTCTCTTATTGGAAAAAGCAAAAAAGCTTTTACGACCTTCAAGTCTTCTTTAAAAGCCTTAAAGGTTTGGACTGTAACGAGTGTCATTGCTATCTTAGTTTACGTCTCTCTTATTGCATCTCTTGTCTTACGACCCATCATTGTCAAAAGTATTAAAGACACAAAAATATATGAAATTTTGAACAATGAGACCTTTTTACCCTTAACCACTTTCTTAAGAGAATGCTTAAAACCAAGCTCCTTAGGAGGAATTCCACTCGACCCTCGCTTTCTCATTTTTATAGGTGCCTTCACACTCATTGTGACAACCGCCATTTTACTTGTTCTCTTTTATAGAAAAAAATCAAAACAATTAAAAGTCTTACATGAAACAGCCCAAAAAGAACAAGACCTCTTACAACACAATTACAACAACTTGCTCTCTGCTGACTTTAGGGATATGTCTGAAGTCGGCACTATTATCGAATCATCCGACAATGATGAGTTAATAAAACAATATCATGATTTCAAGGAAGAGCATGAACATATTATTGCAGAGAATTTCCAAATAGAACCTGTTGTTCGTTTAGCTAAAGATCACTTAGAAGAAGCTCATCAAAACTTAAGCTTAGATATGCATAAACTGCATAACCAACTGGAAGAAAAAGAAAAAGAGCTCAATACATTATTAGAAGAGCTAAAAACAAGTGAAGATAATGTTAAAGATATGCAAAACAAACAAGAGTTGTACGAGTCTATTACTGAAGAAATTACAAATTTAGATTTAAAAGTAAAAAAAGATAAAGATGATTGCTCAATTCAAAAAGGACTCGCGGAACTTAGTCACGGAACAATCTCAAGTGTGCGTCAGCGTTTCCAGAGAGACCTGACTGGCTTATTCAAAACCCTTATGCCTTTACTCACAGAAGAAAGGTATGGTGCCGTAAGAGTTTCAGACTCCTACGATTTAGAAGTATTTTCTGACGAACGGGGTGACTTTGTTAAGTTACGCTCACTTTCATCCGGCACAAATGATTTATTTAACTTAATTTTTCAAGTTATTTTACTAAAAGCCTTTATGGAATCTCGTGATTTAAAAGATCACTTTCTATTTTTAGATGAACCTTTACTTGCTGTAGATGTTCAAAGGTATCAAAGACTCTTTGACCTATTGCCAGACTTATCAAAAGGCTTGGGACAGATTTTTCTATGTCGTCCACCTCAAAGCCTAGAAGGTGCTATTCTATTAGAGACAAGCTTAGACTCCAAGGATCTCATTGTAGACTTTTCTAAGTTAGTCATTCACACTCCTTAAAACTTAGTAAATTATGAAGAAGTCGATCACAGTTGTGATCCCTGCAGCTGGGTCAGGTCTCAGACTTGACCCAGAAAACCCAAAACAATTCTTGTTACACCGTGGTTTAAAAACTATCGAGTGGACTTTAAAAGCTTTTGAAGTTATTTCTGAAAGAATTGTAAAAATTGTCATTTGCTTACCTGAAACTCACCTTCATAGAATTCATTTAAATCATTCATTTAAACACTTAGATCTAATTGCAGGAGGAGCATCAAGACAAGAAAGTGTCTATTTGGGCTTAAAACACCTAAACAACCATCAACTGTTAAATCATCACTTATGCTTAATACACGATGCCGCTAGGCCCCTGCTACACCCTGATGACCTTCAACAATTATTAGAAAAAATGGATCAAACAAATGAAGCCGCCCTACTAGCTATCCAAGTGAAAGATACACTGAAATACTCTAAGACTGACAATCTTGTAGAAAAAACAATTCCTCGCAAAGACCTTTGGCAAGCTCAAACACCTCAAGGAGGACCTGGTGAGTTATGCCTAAAAGCCCATCAAGAAGCCCAGGATAAAGGCTGGATCGTTACCGATGATGCCTCTATTTTAGAACAAGCAGGTATTCCTGTTCATCTGGTGCCAAGTCACAACCCAAACTTCAAAATAACACAACAACAAGATTGGGAGCTATTCAAACGTCTCATCTAAATACTGACTCTTATATTCATCATCTAGGTAAGTGGTGTGGCATACTACTTTTTTCCTTTATGACTCTTCGCCAGATCACTTATTTTCCTGGTACGCAATTAAATTTAGATCTCGTAAGATGGACTCTTATTACATTACTTTTTTTACAGTTTCTGGCTGCCTACCTCTTTAGACAAAAAGCAAAACTTAGGGCACAAAGTCTTTTAGATGTTATTTTACCATTCACTTCAGCCGGACTTCCATTTTTAGTTATCATGGGTCCTGTCTGGCTTAGCCACTTCGTAAAAGATCAAAGCCATATCATACTATGGAATAAATTACACTTTTTATTTTTTGAACCAAATCCAATTTATGGCTTTAGCATTATGGCATTTGGGGAGGTCATCACCATCATGGGTATGATTACATTGAACAGAAGTTTTTCTATCGCCACAGAAGTAAGAGACCTAAAAACCAATGGTCCTTACAAATGGGTACGACACCCACTTTATACAGGGGAAATTATATCTCTAATTGGATGGACTGTTTACTGGTGCAGTTCATGGACGGCGTTTGGAACACTTAGTTTTATCATTTTACAAATCTGTCGTGCAAAACGGGAAGAAAAAAAACTGACTCTTATCTACCCTGAATATACAGAGTTTAAATCAAGAGTTGGGTTTTTATTACCCAAACTATCTTCATTTAAGTCAAAATAGACCTGACATACTCAGGTATCGCCATCATATCATCAGGTGGATTTGACCCGATAATAACAGCACCTTCATCATTATTATTCAATAACCCATGTGAACCCCTCACCAACATAGGGTTCGTATCAACGATATCAAACCGAGTTCTAAAACCCAATTTTTTTTGCAGCATTCTTCTAGCTACATTTAATTTTGAGGACATAAATAATTCACATGGATCATAGCCTGGTTTCCTATGGATATCTATCGTATTAGCAAAATCAGGACGAAGTGCATCGTCTAACCAATATTCATAACAAAACCAAGCATCTTTTTCAGCTAAGACAACCCAGTCCCCAGCTCGATCATGATCTAACAATAAATCTCCTGCTGGCACAACGGCAGCAACACCCTCTAGCTGCTCCAACTCTCTTTTAACGAGTTCTTTATCAAGTCCATTTAAATACACGTGCGCAATTTGATGGTCGCACACAGCCAAGGCCTTAGAATCTGTCGGCAGTAAAACTTCCCCAAAAGGACCAAGTCTAGCTTTCAACCAACCCATTTTCCTAAAACATTTATTAATCATAATAGGGCGTCTTACTTCACTCAAACCATACTCTGAAACAATCACCACCTCCATATCTTTTGCCTGAGCTGCTTGTACCACTGTTTCAATACAGGCTTCTAATTCTTCTAAGTTCTTTTCTACACCTGGGGGTTGTCTTTGATAATCATAATCTAAATGAGGCAAATACACCATCGTTAATTGAGGCTGATGTTCCTTAATCACTTCTGCAGAAGCTTGTGCTATCCACTTTGAACATGGCAAGCCTGCCATAGGTCCCCAAAAGGTATGAAAAGGAAAAGCCCCTAGTTTAGATGTTAAATTTAAATTTGTTAAATCTAACACATCAAAAACTTTAGATCCATCACATCCATAATGTGGTTTAGGTGTAACCGACCACTCAGCAGGAGCTCCTTGATTAAACCACCAAAAAAGCTTTGCTGTTTGGTAATCTTTATAAAAACAGTCTCTCTCAATTAAAGTATGTGCCTGTTGCCAAAAACGAACCTCCATGGTATCTTTGAACAACCATCCATTGCCAACTATACCATGCTCTCTTGGAGAAGTTCCTGTCAGCATGGTCGCCTGAGAACTCATGGTCACAGCAGGAACACAACTCTTTAAGCGATTAATTTGTCCTAACTTTTTAAAATAAGGTCGACGCCTAGCTAGTTCTGGCGTTAAGCCAACTGCATTGATTAGACATAACCGTTTCATAAAATTTAAAGCTCCTGACTTTCTGTCATTTTATCCCTTAAGTTCAGACTATAATACCCACCCCTTCGGAGAAAGTCATGGCTTACAAATACAGTTCTAGTTTTCAAATCCAGAAAGATACCACAGAGTATCGCCTCATTACAACTGAAGGTATTGAAAATATTGAAGTAGAAGGGCGCCAAATATTAAAAATAAACCCAAAAGCCATACAAACCTTAGCTCATGCAGCCATGAAAGATATTTCTTTCTTTCTCAGAAAATCACACCTAGCAAAAGTCGCAGCTATCTTAGATGACCCCGAAGCTAGTGATAACGATAGATATGTCGCCGCAACTTTATTAAGGAATTCAATCGAAGCAGCAAAGGGCATTCTTCCAACATGCCAAGATACAGGCACGGCCATTGTTATGGGGAAAAAAGGAGACCTTGTCTGGACTGAAGGCGATGATGCCGAAAACCTATCTATCGGTATTCAAAAAACTTATACAGAAGAAAACCTTAGGTACTCTCAAATGGCTCCTTTGAATATGTTCGACGAGGTCAATACAAAATGTAACCTCCCTGCTCAAATAGACATCTATGCCAGCCGTGGACCAGCTTACGACTTTTTATTTTTAGCTAAAGGTGGTGGATCAGCCAACAAAACTTTTCTATACCAACAAACAAAGTCTGTCTTAAATGAAAAAAGTCTAGAGACATTTATTCGTGAAAAAGTTTTCTCACTAGGCACAGCAGCTTGCCCGCCTTATCATGTGGCACTAGTCATAGGTGGAACTTCAGCTGAAGCAAACTTAAAAACAGTTAAACTTGCATCGACAGGCTATTACGACGAACTGCCTACTTCAGGAGATGAAAGTGGTAGAGCTTATAGAGATTTAGAATGGGAAGAAAAAGTTCTCGAAATTGCACAAACGAGTGGCATAGGAGCACAATTCGGTGGAAAATATTTAGCCCATGATGTAAAAGTCATCCGCCTTCCTCGTCACGCAGCTTCCTGTCCTATCGGCTTAGGAGTGAGCTGTAGTGCAGACCGAAATATCAAAGCTAAAATCACTCCAGAAGGTCTTTATTTGGAAGAACTAGAAAGAAATCCAGAACAATATAAAGAAAAAATAAACATTAGCTTAGCCCCTCCTTTTGAGGTAGACTTAAACCAAAGCATGACCGATATGCTAGCCACTCTAAGTCAGTATCCTGTCGGAACAAGACTAAACCTAAAGGGCACTCTCATTGTTGCGAGAGATATTGCTCATGCAAAAATAAAAGAAAAGTTAGAAAAAGGTGAAGAAATGCCTGACTACTTTAAAAATCACCCCATTTATTATGCAGGACCTGCAAAAACGCCAAAGGGCATGGCTTCAGGCAGCTTTGGACCTACAACAGCAGGAAGAATGGATGTCTATGTCGATGAGTTTATGTCACATGCAGGATCCATGGTAATGCTAGCCAAAGGAAATCGCTCTGATGCAGTGACTCAAGCTTGTAAAAAACATAAAGGGTTCTATTTAGGTTCCATTGGTGGCCCAGCAGCGATCCTAGCCAAGGAGTCCATCGATAAGGTTGAAGTTATTGACTTTGAAGACCTTGGCATGGAAGCTATCCGAAAAATTGAAGTGAAAAATTTTCCTGCTTTTATCATATGCGATGATAAAGGTGGAAATTTATTTGAAGGAAAATAACACCTAACCTCATCGGTGTAACTAAATGAAGTAGAAAATACTTCTTAGAAGGTATGTAGAGGTCCTTAAGATCGGTTTTGAGAGTCCTTATTTTAGGG
>JACLAC010013298.1_pt1 | contig 13375 bp, 9 predicted proteins | sample 8027881 | NCBI WGS metagenome assembly JACLAC01 (sample SAMN15725517, study PRJNA655200) | protist metagenome | isolation source: fluorescence activated cell sorting (FACS) single amplified genomes of... | place: Spain: Blaines Bay Microbial Observatory, Mediterranean Sea | collected 2016-01-19 | reverse complement strand
CCACACCAATATTTAAGAAGGTATCAAATCCCGCCATCACGGTACTGGAGGCACTCAACTCGATCGTCGGCCCGTGCTCGAATAGCGGATAGCCCAGAGTCACTCCCGCCATCAGCGTGGGATAGATTTGGTCATGCCAGCCTGGGTCCTCCCCGCTCCAGGCACTTCCTACGACCTCCTCTTCATACGCCACTTCGTCCATCAATAAGGGGAGGCTTGCGAGTCCCACCTCACCGATTCCATGCATTTGGAACCGGCCATCCATCAAGCGATACCGGGAGACCCCTCCGATTTGAAAAATGGCCGTGTCCCCCTGTATCAACGGGCCCGCCTCCCCTGGGGCGTCTGAACAGTAGCCCTCAACCTGCAGCTGGTAGTTGCATCCATTGGAGTTTCTGATCGATACCATCCCACCGAAACTCAATGCATCCGTCACCCAGCCCAACTCTGCCCGAGGCTGAAGACTGGGATTCATGAATCCAGCCATCTGCCCAAGAGGCTGCGCATAGACCAGGGAACCATTGAAATAAGGGCTGCCTTCAGAGTCATCGGCCCAGGAAGGTGAACTGATGACACTGAACGGCAAAGCCCAGAGTCCGAAAATCCACATTGGTTTTGTATCCATCGTCGCCACCCCTCAGAGCTTCTTCACATAGGCCAGAGTCAGAAGTCGATTCGCCTTCATCTCCAGAGTCGTGGAATTGACCGTCTCTATATAGGTCATCAATCGAAAGCCCATCTGGAGCCCATGACCGCCACGCCAGGCCTCACCCATGACCCCCGACATCCCCATGAGATGCGTCTCGAACTGCGTGGCCTCTGCGACCTCATTTCCGATCGCTTGAAGAGCTTCCAGGTCGTCTTCGGTCTGGACCATTCCGACCCCCCAGAGAAACCCGAGATTATTGTGTCCGTTCTTTGTGGGGCTCCAGAACGGGATTACACGACCCGTGATTCCACCATACAGCGAGAACTTGGAGATATCCGGGCTGACATGGTTTTCTTCTATCAACTGTTTTGTGATGGGCCTCCAATCCGAGGTTCCCAGGTCCGGGGAATAGCCAAGCACCACTTCAAAAACCATGTGGTCTTTGGGGCGTACGTCCAGTGTGACCTGGGTGATGTAGCGTTTTAAAAACGGGTCATTGATGACGGAACCCGCACCGACCCCGAGGTGGAGCCCCCCCTCGTCAGCCTGCGCCGTTCCCAGAAACCCGGCAATTCCGATGCCCAACACTCCTCGAATCCACTTCATTACATCGCTCCCAGGTCAAAGACCAGATTGGCAAACAGGGACCACCCCGCCTCCAACTCATGTTCCGTGACCGCCACATCCGGGTCATATTGCGGGGCGCTGAGATAGTAGCCCCGATACAGCCCCCCGAAGTTCAAGCCCACCATGCCGTCCAGCCATACATCATAGGCCGCCCCCACCACCGGTCCGATGGCCATATTCGTTCCTTCCTTGTCTAAATCGGTCGGGGGCCCCGATGAGATAGTGCCGTCATACTGGGCGTAGTACTCCTGCACAATGCCGTACTGCGCCCCGCCGTACACCCGCATCCCACCGCTGATCCCAGGTGGCCGGCTTTCCAGCCCAAAATCCCAATCCACCAGCACCTGCATGGCCATGGATTCAAAGTTTACCGGCTGCTGAAAACTCGTCCCAGACCCCTGATCCGCAATGGCGACCAGGGTATGCGTCAAATCAGCCAGTCCCGACGTATCCAACGGCGAACGCACGATAACGGCCCCGGTCAATCCCAGGCCTCCAATCTCGGTTCGGGCGCCGGTACGCAAAGCCGGCGCGCTGACAAAACTGGTGTAACTACCGATATACCCCGCCTCGATTTCGAGCGGCGGAAGTGCCTGCGCCACACCATTCCAGGCAAGCAAAAGGAGAAAAGACATCGGGACTCCTGAATTTGGAGACCCACTCTACCAATGCTTCCCCGAGTGACAATCCCCTGGCTGAACAATGGAACCACCCAACACGCCACCTTTCCTCGATCCCCAGAGGGATTCATTTTTCACCGTTCCAACCTACGTTCTCTGATCTACGGAGCAAAATCGTACAGATCCGTGATGAAAACCGACCGGCCCTGAAGACGCCCGTTTCCATCGGTATTTCCCCCGGGGAATTTCACATCCCAGACCAGTTCACCATCCGGGGTGATTTCGCGAAGCCGTGCCCCGGTTCCGTAGTTGTGCAGGGTATTGCCATTGATCAGGCGGTGCGCCTCTCCCGCATATTTCCCGGCGATTCCCTCGTCTTCGCCAAAGGCCCAGACCTGTCGAAGAATCTTCTCTTCGTAATCGAGTTCATATTCGCGGACCGCCAGGGTGTCGTAGTTGGACTGGTAGTAGGGATTGTCCCGGGTGAGCTGAGTCGACACGCGCAGGGTGCCTGACAGGGATCAGTGCCTTTGATGCGGTGTTCAGTGAAGCGAAATCCATCGATGAACGAATCTCGCGGATGACGAGCGAATTGCAGGCGGCCCAGGGGGCCATCACCCAGCTGGCCGGCGGTTCCGGAGAGTTGAACCTGGAAGCCATCAAGGCATCGCTCCCCGGAAACTTGATGTCCTCTGTTCAGATCAATCTCAATATCGGTCAAGGGCTCCCAGAAATCACATTGGCCCCTGAGGCGCCTCCGGAACTGGTGCCCTGGGTAGACGCGATTCGTCAATTGGCCACATCGGCCGCGCAAATCGCAATTGATGCGCCGGGCCTGGTCAAGGATGTGATGGCTCTGGTGGATGCCGCCAAGGCGTTTCCGGGCGAGGCGCCCGCTTCGATCCAGGCCGCGGTGACCAGCGGGGCGATCAAGCCTTTGGAAGCCGCCAAGTTGCCCAAGAAAATCGTGGGCAATGTGGAAGCCATGGCCCAGATCCCCACCGATCTGGCGAACCTTGGGAAAGAAGCGGTGGCGACCATGGAGTTGGTCCAGGCGTTGGTTCAATAGACCCTTCCTGGGTCTCATAAAGCCGAAAACTCTACACCGGTCTAAGGTTCAGCAGACGTTCCTTTGACCGGCGCTGAGTTCGCGAAACGGTGGATTGTCAGTGTTCTGTTTTTACCCCTGGAGTATCCTCTCTCGATGATGAAGAAGAGTGGAACTCTATGGCTGATTCCCGTGGTGCTGGCGTCTTGTCAGCGTCCCGTCCTGGATACCGATGTGGTCATCCCGGAGTGTGGCAATGGCCGTCTCGATGCGGGGGAGGAGTGCGACGAACCCGAGGCCCCATGGAAGTGCTTTGAGTGCGCCTACACGGATTGCGATGCGCCGACATCCTGGGAGACGGTGGCGGAGTCTCTGGCGGACTATATCGACCTGTTGCCAGAGGTCCCCGACACGCCCCTGGCACTGGACTGGGAGGATGTCGAAGGCTTCCGGCTCGATAGACTCTCTGCGGAGCCTGTTTCAGATGATTGGAGTGGGAATGCGATGGTGTGCGACCCGGGCGAGCTCTGGGATGCGTCACGCGTGAACATCGGACCTCTGGTTTCCCTGGAGGATGGCGCCACGGAGTGCCGGGTCCAACTGTTGGACGACCGGCGTGATGGATTGCTATACGTGGCCAACCGTCATCCAGCGGACACGGATAACCCCGTGAGTGGGGAGCCTGGATGGGTGACCTGGCGCTTTGGGATTCCCGAAGGCCACAAGGCCACATGGTTTCGCTATCAGCATGACATGGGTCGACTGTTCGGGAGTCATCCGGAATTCTGCCATGAAAATGAGCAGGATGCCGATGGCAATTGCACGCGATTTCTGGAAGAGGGCGACGATTGGTCTGAACGGGTTCCGGCCGGGATTTTCCTGCTTTGGAGTGTGCCTGGAGAGTGTAGCGGTTGGCACATCACCGGTCCCCACGCGCCCGCCAATGACTTGATCTGGGATGTGGAAGAAACCGAGGTCGAGGTGCCGGTGCACCTGCGAGAGGCTCCTGAACTGGCGGTGACAGCACTGATATGGCACCAGTATCCGGGGGGATGCGAAGGAGACTTCTGCATCGATGCCACCAGTACCTTCCTTAGTGAATTCTCCATCGGATTGGGCGATGCTTCGCTCCAAACCGAGGCGGATACCACCCTTGAGACCGAGCCATTCACCGGGCACCCCAGACTGCATGGGGATGATGAGACCTGGTATCCCGAGCAGCTGGCCTACCTGGACCTGCCCTGTCGCACTGAGCCCGACTACCCGAACAATAGTGACTGGGGGGCTGTCACCAATGTGCGCAACCAGTGGGAGTTGTCGACGTTGGGTGGTGCGAGTTGTCTGGACGAAAAACCAGAGACCCTGGCTGACCATGAATACGCCAGTCTCTACCTGACCGGGGAGGGACCCGGTGACTCCTGGTCCGATGGCGACCAGGGTATGCGTCAAATCAGCCAGTCCCGACGTATCCAACGGCGAACGCACGATAACGGCCCCGGTCAATCCCAGGCCTCCAATCTCGGTTCGGGCGCCGGTACGCAAAGCCGGCGCGCTGACAAAACTGGTGTAACTACCGATATACCCCGCCTCGATTTCGAGCGGCGGAAGTGCCTGCGCCACACCATTCCAGGCAAGCAAAAGGAGAAAAGACATCGGGACTCCTGAATTTGGAGACCCACTCTACCAATGCTTCCCCGAGTGACAATCCCCTGGCTGAACAATGGAACCACCCAACACGCCACCTTTCCTCAATCCCCAGAGGGATTCATTTTTCACCGTTCCAACCTACGTTCTCTGATCTACGGAGCAAAATCGTACAGATCCGTGATGAAAACCGACCGGCCCTGAAGACGCCCGTTTCCATCGGTATTTCCCCCGGGGAATTTCACATCCCAGACCAGTTCACCATCCGGGGTGATTTCGCGAAGCCGTGCCCCGGTTCCGTAGTTGTGCAGGGTATTGCCATTGATCAGGCGGTGCGCCTCTCCCGCATATTTCCCGGCGATTCCCTCGTCTTCGCCAAAGGCCCAGACCTGTCGAAGAATCTTCTCTTCGTAATCGAGTTCATATTCGCGGACCGCCAGGGTGTCGTAGTTGGACTGGTAGTAGGGATTGTCCCGGGTGAGCTGAGTCGACACGAGCAGGGTGCCTGACTCTGTGAAGGTGACTCCGTGCTGGTAGTCAAACGTCGTACTCTCGTCTTCGAATTCCCAATCACTCAGCTGGCCCCAGGTGCTGAGGGTATTCCCTTCTGCATCGATATGAAGCACCGTGTCACGAACCTGGCCCGCCGAGGATGGAAAGCTCACCAGATAGGTGTCGCTCTCCTCGTGCCACCACCAGGAATTGGAGTGGCAACTATGGGCCGTATTGCCCAGCTGTTCGATCTCAAAGTCCGAGCACTTCCAAAGGGTTTCGACCGTGCCATCCGGATGAAGGCGCTGCAGCCACTCCTCGCGACTGGTGACCTCGGCCCCCCAGACCAGACTGCCATCCGACAACTCATCCCAGGCATGATGAAGCCCTTCGGCTTCATAGGTCTCAATCAGGGTGCCATCAATGGTCATCTTGTGAATCAGAGACGGGTCCGTAGAGCCCCAGTCGTAGACCGTGATTTCATCCCACATCAAGTGCCGACCGTCGTTGGACAGATCCGTCCAGAGTGTCCAGCGATTTACGGGAGTCAACAACGCCCAGACGACCCGGCCCTGTCGATCCATAATGACCTTCCAGAATCGATCCCCCGACCAGTTTTCCTCGTCCTGATTGATGCTGGTGAAGATGTAATTTCCATCGTCCCACCACTGTTCCGGTTCCCCTGAAACGTACTCGGGGACCGGGAGCTTGTTGGGAAGATCGCCGGTCATGGCCACAATCGAGTCACTCGCTTCGCCATCTCGAACCAACCGAATTTCGACCTCGGTCTCGTAGGGGATTCCCAGAAGCAGCTGTTCTTCGACCCCATCGTTCAGCGTACGTTCCGGACTCTGCAGCCACACCCCACTGTCGAAACTGTATTCCACATATCCAGCGGCCTCACCCACTTGCTCCCAGGTCACCGTGACCAGAGACTCGATTTCCGCGTGAAGCGTCCAGGCCAACGCATCGGAATCCGGATCCGAAGCCGTATCCACCGGGTCGGGGTCCGAATCCTCATTGGGCGCAATCGGCCGGACCGGAGACGCGTCGCCATCGAGGGTTGGCGTACACCCAGACCCGGTCGTGGCACACAGGAGGACGAACCGGGTGAAACGAAAGCAGTCCATAAAACGAAGTCCACATGGTAGATACGAGGCGAGGCTCTCGTGGGCGGAATCATGTCCGAAGCACAGAATACCTTGCCGATCGAATCGACCGGAGCTTTTCGACCCATCCCCCACCGAAACGCCCGCGCAAAACACATCCCTGAGTGCAGATCTTGAACACGAGAGAAGCTTCGGGGAACCCTTTCACCCGAAGCCCATATCATTCTGGCCAGAGCTCCCAGATGGCCACCGTTCCATCATCGGCGATGAGAACGCCCTCTCGTTCAATGACGGTCATTGCTGCGTCGACCAATGCGGCTTCCTGGAACAGATCTCGGTAGAGAATCACGTATCGCAGACCCAACTGCCGAGCGCTATCGGTGGTCGTATCGTCCTGAATTGCGAGGATTTTTCGAGACCGATCGGAACCCGATGCGGCAATCAACTCATTGATATAGGGCGAAGCTTCGATGAGATGAAATTGATGCCCTTGGACCAGCTCAAATGGTGGGTCGTTGACCAGAGATAACCCCAGCTGCGCAGACATCAGGGCCACATCCGGGTCCGTGGGATGGTCAAACGGAAGAACCAGGGTGGGTCCCGGTTGGATATCTCTCAGCGCAACCGGAAGATCTACCGCCTTGACCTTGGGCCATCGAATCGTCGAATGATTGGGGCCATGGGGTTCCACTCCCGCACCTTCCCCGGGAGACACCTGAATCAATCCAAGCATCAGAGCCAGGCCAATGGCGACGCCTGGCCCAACCGTCCGCTTATCCAGACGGCCGAGCCCGCGGTCCAACCCAAAAGCCAGGGGGAGTGTGGCCAGAGGCGCCGCCATCAAGGCGAAGCGTTGGACGTTTTTCAATTGGTCCAGACCCGGGACCCAATGCAGGGCGAATCCCAAAGGCATCAGCCCACCGATACCCCCATGCAGCTTCAAATACGGGCCCAACGAAAGCACGGTGAGAATTACGACATCCGCCAGAGCCAGAGCCGCCTGGGTACGCACGCGAGCCACGCACACAGCCAGCAGGGCGAGAGGCCAGAACAAGCGCCCGACTGAGTAGAGATCGACCGGTGCCCACGCATGATCCAGTGCGACCGATTTCGACACCATCGCAGCCAGCCGCCCGTCCGCTGACTCCATTTCCAGCTGAGAATCCGAACGCTGTTCCAGCGCATGGACCTTTGTTTTCAGCTCTGTGGATGCCATTGCGGGGAGCGTTTCGGTCTGAGATGGGGTGTCGTGAACCGCTGCACCTCCCGCAAGATGGAGTAACGGAGGAATGGACAGAACCAGGGCGAATCCAAGTACTGAGCCAAGACGGATGAAACCCGCACGATCTCGAATGCGAATTCCCGCCATAAAGGGAAGCGCAAGAAGAAGAAAAATCCCGTAGTAGGTCTGACAATAGAGGGCCATGGCCACCGCAGCGCCCGCAATTAGAGCCCGTGAATACCCCACCCCAGAAAGCGCGCGATAGGTGAGACCGATGGCGAGAGGGATGGTGAAAAGCGTCGCCCGATCCAGGCTCATGGCATCGATTTCATCAAACCAGACCGGTGCAAAGGCCGCGCTCACCCCCGCAAATACGGATGCAGGATGACTGAGTTCATAGACGCGGCCCAACCACCATACGGCGGTCACCAATGCAGCCACGCCAAGTAGAATACCGAGATTGTGGGCGGCAATCAGTCCAATCAGCGGACTGAGCGCGGCTGGAATGAAATAGCCCAACCAAGAAGGACCGGTGGTCAACCAGCTCACCCCATCGGGCCAGGCGAAGCCGTCCGAAAGATCGGAGAGATCCCAGATGCTGTGCGCCATGGCGGCCAACTGTGCGACCGAGTCGTCGGGATCACGGATCGGAGAACCCGCGTGGAGGAGATACGCGTTGGGCGATGGCCAGACCGGCCATGTGCATACCAGACCCATAAGGAGGCCCAGCCCAATCACAGCGCCCAAACCCGGCGTCTTCCGGGAACGCCACAGGATGAAGACCGCCCCTGAGAACAAGCCAAAACCAAAGAGTAAAAGCAGCGGGGCATGGGGCGATGAAACTGGAGCCGGCGGTCTGGGGGGCGGACTGCGAGGAAACCTCACACGTTCTCCAGCCACTTCTAAATCCTCCGCTGCAGCGGCCCCCTTGGCTATCGCGCTCCACCGCCCCTCTCCGACCATCAGGGATGCCGGACCTCGGGTTTCTCCACGTGTCCAACTGAATCCGTCATGACCCGATTCATCGTCATGACGCCAGGCCGATACCTCGGAGGCTTCAGGCGGCAGCTCAATTTCGATGGACCGACCCGCCCCTTCGGCCATGACCAGACGCAGGACTTGTTCGCTCCCCACTTCTTGAACCCGATACTCCCCGACCGGAAGCCAGAGCTCCGCCAGTCCAAATCGCAGGATCGACGGCCGGGAATCGACGTCCGGACGCCACCCCATACGGGCTTTCCTGGCTCCATCTCTCGAACGCAGCGTGGTCAAAAGATGGCCTTCGGGAGTCGAAATCGAAATCTCGACCAGCTCACTGCCGGTATGCGTCCACTCGAAGGGCTCGCCGCTGATCTGTTCGCTCACGCCGAAGTCCGAGGACGCAAGTTCCACATTCGTGGCGTCTTCTGCCCCCGGTTCCGTGGCCCAGGCCGACGGGCCGGTCAGCACACCCAGGATAAAAACCAGCAGAGAAATATACCGGCGAAACACCCTCACTCCATTCTCTGTAAAACCGAATGAAGGACGGGCCTCATCTCCCCTGTCCAGCACCGTCCAATCCCCGGTTCCCAGGATGAGCATGTCAGATATCCCCATCCCTTTCGCAAAAACACATAGACCCCGAAAACCAGCTGTCAGGTTTTCGGGGTCTAACCATTGATTCTGATGGGTGAGGATTAGAACCGGACGCCCATTCCGCCACGAAGATTGATGGTCGAAGCGGACACATCCGTTTCATTCTCATTGATATCGGTCAGGGTACCACTCCCCATCATGTATTCGGCCGCCAGATCCAGGTGGACCCCCTGGGTCACAATGTACCGAACCCCGACATCTCCCCCGTACATCAGGGTCTGAGTGACATTATCGGTATTGCTACCAATCTTATCGTTCACATAGTCCAGGCCTGCAATGGGCTGCAAAAAGCCTCTCAGCTTCTTCGAAATCCGGTAGTTGTAGATGGCCGTTAGACCGAGGCCACTTTCATCCTGTACGGTTTCAGGCCAATTGTCGTCTTCATAGCTCGTCGTGACGCCACCAAAACTCGCAATCAGACCCAGCTCAAAACGCTTGCCCAGCTGATAGCTGAATTCCACACGGGCCTGTCGCGTAAACAAGGTCAACCCGGTTTGTTTGACGACCAGTTCCGAATTCCCACTTCCCACAGTGGCCTTGTCCATGATGTACAACGGTGTGGACGTCTTGATTCGTATCTTCTTACCATCATCCTTATCCTCGGAATCCGGTCCCGCAGCCAACGCCGTCGTGTTGATTAACAAACCACATAGAATCGAAAGTACGCGCATGATTTCTCCAGTCAGGTCTTTTCAATCAAAGACTTCATTCAGGGGGTGAATCATACGGGGAGGCACTCACCCAGTGGGGATATTTTTTAAAAACCTCCCTGAAACCCAACGGGTCTGCCATCCACCCGAAATTTCATCATCCGGGGTGCGGGACTCGGGACTCCGGACTTCGGTCGCGAAGTCTTAGTTCACCTGAGGGGGAGTTTATCGATAGCTCTTCTGAGGCATGAAACGGCCTCGATTTTTGAAGTGGGCCGAATAGTCATTGACTCGAATCAGTGCCGCTTCTTCAGCCGGGATTCGTACCGCGAGCAGTAGGATCAGGTTGAGCAGACTGAACACGAGGGCGGTCAACGCTCCCCCAAAAATCAACGGAAGGGACGCAATTTCGAGAATGAGCCCAAGGTAATACGGATGTCGAATCCAACGATAGATGCCGACCGTAATCGGCGGTAATCCACGCAACACGACAATCCGTGTGGTCCAGCGAGGCCCTAAAGCCCGCATGGCTGCAATGCGAAGACCTTGCCCGAGCATCAGTCCAAGCATCCCCACGACGAGAGACCCCAGAGGCGGTGACACATCTCGCCAGATCGCCTCGATCGCACAGGATACCAGCCAGGCCCCATGAAGCCATCGCATCGGAGTGTGGTGACTGGGGGCCACTTCTTCGCCCCCCAGGCATCGAATCAAATCCGTGTTTTCTTCAGCGATACGCGCCGCTCGCCTGTGCTGAACTGCTATCGCTGTCAACAAAGACAGGTATCCAATCAGGACGAATGACATCACACGGCACTCCGATACAGATTTAACTCAACCTCGAACCATTTCCTACCCATGAGTAGGAATAAGGTCAAGTGACGTCACCGTGTCAACATTCGGGCATCCGTCTGTGATGAGAGATCTTAGATCCGATCACAAGACTTAGGAGAACCGAGAATAGACCTCCGTCTCGAACATCTCCTGAAGGTCGTCATCCAGACGGCTGACTGCGTCTCCGATATCGGACCGAATAGGAATCTGATAGGACGCCGTACGCGGGCCAATCGAAGGCATCCACGCCGTATGAAGAGAAAAAGACAGGTTTAGATCCGGATGACCCAGGCGAGTGATTGGCCCTTGCGAGAGCCGCGCCGCATCAAATACCCACAGTTCATCACCACTCGAACCATCGGTCTCAGTATCGTCGCTCAAAACCCATACCACCAGGTAGCCATCCGTGTCGTGCGCCGAGTCTTGACGCGGCACAAACTGAGGTGAAGAGGCCAGACGGCCCGCGGGGAACAGGTATCGGTCCTCGATTTCCATGGTGGGTTGGTAGACCCGAAAGATCGACGCCGGCCGTGTATCTTCTGGCAGGTCCTCAATCGCAGTCTGTCGGTATGGATAGTCGGCATACAACTCATCCAACTCAGCCAGACGCAACTCTTCGCTAAAGCCCATGCTCAGCCAGAACACATTTCTATACTCGGACTGTACGTCCATTCCCTTGTGGGTGTACAAGGCCGCCGTACTGAGCATGCATTCCTCATCGAAAAGCAACTTGGACTCAATGATCGAAGCGGAGTTGATGTCGAGAACATAGCGACCCAGGCCGCACACATCGGTTCCACTGGCGAAAAATCCAACCATATCGGTGCGAATCGCTTCACCCGTGATGGAGTTTATATCGTCCACGTCCAGGAATTCGGATGAGTCCGTCGCACAGTTGTGGGACATGTAGATGGTAATCTGGCCGTCGGCGTTGTCGTAGTCCACCAGAAAGTGCGTGCACTCTCTGGGAACCGTAATGCGTTGAGCCACGATTTCGTCCGCCGCTGAATTCACCTCGGTTCGTGGCACGACCCACACCGTGGTATCCGGCTCCTGGCTGCGAGTGACCTCAAAACCGAGCGCGACCTCCCATTCCATCCGCAGAGACACATCGACGATTACCACGTAGTCACGGGTCACTGCGACCTGATGTCCTGATTGAACAATCTCCACATTTTTACCATCGGAATCGACGAGGTTCCAGGACTCGAGGTCCCCGGCTCCATCCCACCGGAGTAAACGCGTAAAGGGAGAAAATACCGCGGCAGCCATTCCAAAATTAATCGAGAATATCTCTCCGGTCTCAGGCTCTCGGACCGGATGAGCGGACGTCAGAATCAAAGGGAATGGCCAGGGACGCAGCCAACTCACCCATTCCGGCATCAAACTGGTCCATTCCTCAAACGCTCCGACCGGCGTAATGGGTTGGAGCGTTTCAGTGTCGACTTCCCAGGGTCGACCGCCATCATAGGTAAAAAGCAGCCGGTCTTCATCGAAAACCAGAAAGTTCGTATTGAGGGGGTTTCTTGACCCGATTGTCCACGAAACCCTGGCCATACCTGCGGTTTCAAAGGCTTCGTCGGTGCCCCGGGTGGCCAGGTCCGCGTAATAGCACGGCGTGCGAATATTTTTCCGAACCAGACCCACCGATTCGGGACCGAAATCCAGCCGTACCACCATGCCATCACCCACAAACTGGGGCGACCCGTCTCCCATCGGATGCGGATAGGTCACAAAAGCATGGCCCGTCATGTCCGACGGCAGCTGGCCACTCAACACCAACAGGTCCACATCCAATTCTGTCTGCTCGGCCAGGGTCAACGACGTGGGCCAACGATTGGCTAACTCGGGCCCGGTGTCCGCCAGGATCTGGCCATCCGGCCCGGTATCACCGAACGCACCAGAATCTCCGACACCAGTATCCTGGCCGGTTCCCAGAGCGCCCTTCCGCTCAGAGGCGCATCCCAGATAGGCTCCAGGGAGACCAGACGCCGTTGCGGTCAGAAAATTCCGTCGAGTCCATGGCGCCATATTTTCTCCAATAAAACCTACTATCCAGTAGTTATAGTGCCGAGTTACGGATCTGTCCAACGATTTCACTCCATGCATTCACGAGCCATCGGGTCGTTCCAATCCATTCCTTAAAGCCTTGTCCGGAAGCTGGCCCCATGCATCGAAGGCCTTTCAGACACGTCGACTGAAGCGTTCCCGACCCTTTGTGGTTCAGTTCAGATCACTGGCCAATTGAATCAGCGTCTCACTTACCGTGGCGTCGTTGAGATGAAACCGATCGATTTCCATCGTCCAATCGAGGTCCGCAAAGTTTTCCAAGCCCTCGGTATACCAGGACTCTGCAGCCACATCCTGTCCGGCCGTCTTTTCCATACTGCATCGCATCAACCAGGTCCGTTTGTCGAGATTCTGAATATCTCCCACGATATCTCTGCATCGGTCATGCTGACCCGCGACAAAGTACCCTGCAAAGAGAGCCGCAAGCCGTCGATCTGAATTGGTCTGACCCTGGGGAATCGGGTCCAGTTCATAGGCCTTTTCCAGGTAGCTCAGCCCCTCCGCCATTGGACCCGTCCGGAGCAGCGCCTCCCCATAGACCGAAAGGATCCGTGGGTCATTGGGATTGATCTCAAAGGCCGTACGGCCGTGCTTCCTGGCGCGCTCAAATTCGTGGGAGCTGAGATAGACCTCAGCGAAGAGGCGGTGGCACTCAAAGTCCTTTTCATTGTAGGACATGGCTTTATTGAGCATAGCCATAGCCTCTGTGAAAGCCTCCTGCATGGAGCCCTCGTTGTAGCCCCTGCCCAAACCTTGACCAATCGTACAGGCCTTC
>JACLAC010024452.1_pt1 | contig 13376 bp, 24 predicted proteins | sample 8027881 | NCBI WGS metagenome assembly JACLAC01 (sample SAMN15725517, study PRJNA655200) | protist metagenome | isolation source: fluorescence activated cell sorting (FACS) single amplified genomes of... | place: Spain: Blaines Bay Microbial Observatory, Mediterranean Sea | collected 2016-01-19 | reverse complement strand
CATATTTTTCTCCTTTATGTTGCATGCGTAAAATCATGTTCGTAAGATTTATACTATAGAATATTAGGAAAGTCCACCATGTCCGTTTGATGCAACTCCACCCAAAGCTGTTGCTTCTAATAAATCGCCATAGTCTGTTGCATTACCAGTTGAGGCAATTGTAATATAATCCATAGTATTTTTATATGGCGTTTCTCCAGATGCTCCTACACCTCTAGTGCTATTACTCAAACCAGCACAATAATATCTAGCAACTGTAAGATCACCAAAGTCTGTTGCATTACTAGTTGATGCTATTGTTATGTAGTCTATAATATTAGAATTACCTGAACCATCTTGACCACCCATCCATGTTCCTCTAACTGCTGAAGCTGCTCCGCCGCAACCATACCTTGAATCAGTAAGGTTACCAAAATCAGTTGCATTACCCGTAGATGCAATTGTTATGTAGTCCATAACATCACTATGGTCAGGAGAACTAGGATAGACATTGTATCCTGAAAATACACCTCTTGTAGTGCTAGAAAGACCTCCTTGAGATGTTTGTCCTGATTGCGTTAAATCACCAAAATCTGTAGCATTACCTAAAGTTGCCATGGTTATATATTGTATTACATTTGTTTTTGAAGGAACTCTTCCTCCTCCCCAAACACCTCTAGTATTATTTCCTACACCTGCAGCTCCTTGACCAGTGGTTGTTGCATCTCCAAAATCTGCTGCATTACCTTTTGTATCAAATTCCATATATTGAATTCTATTTGAACTACTTGGTTCATCGCCCATTAAAAACACAGCTCTTGTTGCATTACCATAACCTGCTAAACCCTTAGAAGCAGATATTAGATTTCCAAAATTAACTGCGTTACCTGTCGATGATATAGTTATAAATTGAGTAAATAAATCAGGACCTGGTGTTCCTCCTGCATATATACCTATGTCTCCAACTCCACCACCTCTTGGTACAATTTTACCTGTTGGTGAATAAAGTTCTGGGGCTCTTGGAAAATTTTCTGCAAGACCACCGTGCCCATTTGAAATAGGACTTCGACCTGTTGCAGCAACAGTTAAATCACCAAAGTCTGTAAAATTTCCTCTGCTAACAATACTGTGACTTTCAATTATATTTAAATAACCTGAACCACTCCATCCACCTGCTGATATAGCAACTAAAAGATTACCTAAACCTGAATTACTAGATCTAACTGATGTTAAATCTCCAAAATCTGTTGAATTACCTAAACTTCCAATTTGAATAGTATCTACTTTAGCTGATTCACTAGGTGTTGAACCTCCCATAATAACTGCTCTAGTTTTATTAGAAGAAGCACACATGTCGGCAGTTACAGCAGAAAGATCCCCAAAATCAGTTGCATTAGATGCACTCGAAAATTCTATAAATTCTATTTTATTTACATTTCCTCCTGATTCTTCTCCACCAAATTGTAAGCCTCTTGTTGAGTTTCCTGCACCACATCCGTTTCTTCTTGCTGCAGTTGCATCACCAAAATCTGTTGCATTACCTAGAGTAGCTGTTGTAATTTGATCTAGTGTGTTATTAGGATCACCATTAGATTGTCTTCTTGGTCCCATGACAGCTTTTACATCATTTGAACTTGAAGCTAAATGTGCACCGGCAACAGTTAAATCTCCAAAATCTGCAGCATTTGTTGCTGAAGATGTTATATCAAAATATTGTATTGTGGTAAGGTAAGTTGGAGTATTTCCTCCTGCTGTGATACCTCTGGTAAAAGAAGAACACGTGCCTTCTGTTCCTTTTTTAGTTACAGTTATTAAATCTCCAAAATCTGTGGCATTACCAGATGTTTCAACAGTTATAAAATCTATTGTATTTATCGCAGAACCAGTAGTTCCACCTGCAAACATTCCTTTAGTCACACCTCTAGGATAAGTTCCTAATTCTTTTATATTTTTAGTAATATCATTGATCTTCCAGATCCCTCGGGCTTGATCTCGTCTAGGATAACTATTTGCCATAGTTTAATCCTCCTAATCTGCCAGTGCTTCGTATGAAAATACAAATTCTATTGTAGAGGCTGCTGAAGCACCACCTCTGATTAGATCTGTTTCCTCTAAGTAGAAAGAGTTAGTTTTATCTATGATGTCCACAGATGAATTAGCAGGAACAGTTAATTCATTACAAATTTTTTTGTGTGTTCCAGCTTTTTCTAAGTCAGCTGTTACTGTTGCATCATTATCAGTTACGTTTGTAACTCTAAACACATTTATTTTATAAACATGTTCTGCTTCACCAGTTAATAGAGTTGTTGTTAAAGTAGTTCCTAAATCACCTACTACAGACTCTGCGTGAATTGTTGCTACGTTTACTATATTAGGTATTGTCATAATCTACTCCTTTTATCCAAAAACTAACGCCATTGCAATAGCTTTTCCTGTTGATATACCGCTTGAAGGCGTTGTAAAACTTAATGTTCCAGAACCATCTGTTTGTAATATTTGATTTGCTGACCCATCTGTTGCTGGAAATGTTAAAGCATCAATAGTTACTGTTCCTGAACCTTTTGGCTGTATTGATACACCAATATTAGTGTCTCCACCAGATGCAGTAAGTGTTGGTTTATTTCCTGTAGCTGCATTCGCATATGTTAATTGATTAACCGCGGAACTTGTAGCTGTTAATAAAAATAACTCATTACCATTCGTATCTAAAATAGATGTTCCTATTTTAGGTGATGTTAATGTTTTATTTGTTAAAGTCTGTGTGCCAGTCTCTGTTACTGTGCCTGCTGTAGCTAATGATATTTCTACAATATCAGGATTAGTTCCATCATTACCTTTTGCACAAACTAATTTATCTCCTTTATCTGTAGTAGAAAAAGTTACAGAACTTCCTGATCCAGATGTATATTTAAACTGAACCGTATATGCACCAGAACTAGAATTTCTTAAAAGATAAAAATTTTGAACATCAAGAGGTATTGTAACAACTGCATTATCAGATAAAGATCCAGTAAATTCTATTACTCTATGTGCAAGAACGTCTCCTGTTCCTGCATCACTGCTCGTTAAAGCAACAGTTCCACCACTAGTTAAAGCTTGTTGTGTAAAACCACCAGCTATTTGTTCAATGACTTGTAAATTGACGTTTGTTTTATTACCCCATGTACCGGCGTTTTCACCAGTTGCTTGAAGTTCTACACCTAAAGGTGTGTATGTTGATGCCATAAAAAATTCTCCTATGCTGCTACATCATTATAGCTGTTATTTGTTCCAGTTGCAACATCTGAATAAGTTCCATTTGAACCTGTTGGTACATCAGAATAACTGTTATTTTGTCCAGTGTCAATATCTCCATATGCAAAGATATTAACTGTTCCAAGATTAAATGTAGCTGATTGACCTGTTAATCCAACCTGCATATCAGGTAAAGAAATTGACCCTACACTAGCACTGAAAGATTGACCTGTTAATCCTAGTCCTTCTTCTACTGTTAAAGATCCGACACTAGATGTAGATGATTGACCAGTTGGTTGCGCAACTGCACCACCTAATCCAACTAAAGAACCTAAATTAAATGATGCGGATACACCTGATAAAAATACAACATCATTTGGTATGGTTACTGTTCCCAAACTAGATGTTATCGATTGACCTGTTAATTGTGCTTCTTGTGAAGATATACCTTGTGCTGTGCCTAGTGATGCTGACATGGATACACCAGAAACTAATACAGTTTGGTTCGGTGCTTTTGCCGTTCCTTGTGATATAGTTATAGACTGACCAGTTAAACCTAGGGTCATATCGTTTGGTGTTATTGCACCAACAGACGCTGTTATTGCACTTGATGTTAAACCTTGTGTTTGATCTCTTGGAGTTATTGAACCAACAGAGAATGATGCAGATATACCTGATACAACTACAGGATTAAAAGCCGTACCTTGAGATGATGTAACAGACTGGCCACTTAAACCTACAGTCATATCTACAACTGTTGGTGAACCTATACTAGATGATATTGATTGACCTGTTAAGGTAATTACTTGGTTAGATGTTTGACCCCATGCACCGCCACCATTCCAGGCTTGTGCACCCCAACCAGTTTTTAAAGTTGTTGCTTGGTTCCAATTAGCCTGTCCGTAGGTTAATCGGCCCCATCCTGAAGTTACCGACATGGTCGGCCTCCTATGCTAATCTGATTATTGCGTTACTTGCGTCTGCTGCTGGAAATTCTATTTTAAAAGTTCCGTTACTTGCTGTCTTGTCACCACCAAAAGCTATAATAGCAACAGCGTCTGTTGTGCTTGAGCCACCATTTGTTGTAGTGTTATAAATCATTGCACCATTTGCAGTAAAAGAAGCTGATGTGTAAGTTACATCAGAAAAATCTGTAAAGGCAGTTGTTGAATCTAATGATACACCAGAGTTTGTTAGAGTTGCACCACCTGCAACATATGCAGATCCAGATGTATTAGATATTTCATTTGATGTTGAGTAGTCAGTTGTAGCTGCACCTAAAGATGCAGAACTTGTAAATAAAGCTAGTTTAAAAGTATGACCGCCTGAAGATTCAAAACTGTGTTTACCTTGTAAAAGTTCTTGTTTAAAACTTGAACATATTGCTGATGTTATTGCCATAATTTATCTCCTATGGGTTTGCTGAGTTAACTGGTATTCTAACTGCTCCGTCTGTGTAGTCGTCTCTTCGTCTTCTACCAACTTGCTCGTTAGCAAACTTCTGTACCTCTTGTTTATATTTATTCTCGTATAATGTCAACATGTCTATCGGACCTTTTAAAAAACCATAAGTTTCTGATAAACAACAATATAATAATCCATTTGGAAAATTAAGACTAATATAATTAGTAGTATTACCAGATTCTAAAGTAGCTGGCATTTTGTTAAAATGTATTCTAGCTAAATAATTAGTATTTGGTGTAGGGGCTAAAAATATTCTACCTGATGTAGTATCTGAGTCTCCTGTTGCACCACCAAAAGAAGCGTAATATTTAGGCTTTCCTTGAGCTGCAGATGTTCCTGTAACAGGTTGATACTCTTGTAAATAACTCATATCTTTTTTTTCTAAAAAAACATTTGTTCCTGTTAAAACAGAACTAGAATCATAAACTTGAATTGCTCTTATAAATAAACAACCTGCAGGAGCGTTAATAGTTTCTTGTCCTGGAACTAAATTTACAGATTGTTGTTTCCTATCTGCATCAATAGGTACATCTCTCAAGATTCTATATTGAGCATTAAGAATTATATTTTCTAAAATATCTGTAGTTAAAACATTAGAATCTGTTTCAGTATAATTTCTAATTTGTGTAACTAAAGTTGTATAACTTATACCAGCCATTATGCGACTCCTGCTAATTCTCTACAAATAGAACAACTTTTTTTATATCTATTATGTGTTCCACACTCCCATACTTTTTCTACAGGAGTTTCATTTTCTAGTATAATTGGCTCCTCTATATCTTCAGGACAAGCGCATTCTTTAATACCAAATAATTTACTAATTAATTTTTTTATCATGCTGTTACTGTGACTGGCCCTGCTGAAGCTATGTCACCTCCTCCTTCTAATGTTACTGAAGCTGTAACTCCAGAACTAAAAGTATAATTATTATCATTAACTTTAGTAATTGTATACCCTCCAGATGCATTTATTGTTGCTGCAGGTAAATTTGCAATATTAGAAGCATCTCTAAATCTAACAGTATCACTTGTTGATCTACCATGATTTGGTTCATTAACTGACACAGTTGTTGATCCATTAGTAATAGTAAAAGCATTTGAAGGTAAAAGATTAGGAACTGCTGTTTCTATTCTATCAGGTCTTACATTACGTAAAGATATAGAATCACCATTCATAGGCTTTGGTTCTAATTGTGGTTGTTTTGGTTCAAACTCTGATACGTGCACAAAAGATCCGTTCCATTCTCTAACCATTTCTTTATATGGAAACTCCATACCTGATCTATCAGATATTGCTTTTGCGTATTTACCTGTTGCGTATTTTGCCATTATGCTCCTGGGTAATATGCTTTTGGTGTTATGTGTGTGCTAGATGCAGAACCATCCTCTGCTAATGCTCTTGCAAACTCATCTTCATAAACTAATTTCATTGGTTGAAGCAGTTGTGGTACATACTTCATTGATAGGTAATATGCTAAACCTGAAACCATACATGGCACAAATCTAAATGGAACATCAGATGCATTTGTGTAATCTCCTACATCTTGTATTCTTTTAATATAATAAAAATGCATATCTTTAGATGCATTAGTAGAATCTGGTGTAGGATAAATATGCACTCTAACTTTATCTATAAATCTTTCTACCCAATATTGATTAGGTGTGCCTTTAGATAATTTGTTAGAGAAACCTGCGTAAGTAGATCTATCTACTTTAGTCATAGGACTATCTGATTGTGTTGTTTGAGTTCTATTGGATCTTAATTGTGCTTCAAGGACATCTGACATTCCAAATACACTTGCTGGTGTGGATACAGCACTTGTACCATCAGCACTAGACCTAAAAAAATCGTAGTCTGATTGACCTTCAATCAAATCCATATTAAGTTCATCTACTTCCCAATAGTGAATACCTCTATTGCCCCATTCTTGAAACAATATATTTAAAGTTCTTCTTGCAGATTTTAATTGATATCCGGCAACATTTTGCAATCCGATTCTTTCAAAAGCTTCTTCTATTATTTCGTCAATAGCAAAACTTTTATCGAACGTTGCTGTTCCCGAGGTAGTGTTAGCCATTTAGCCTCCTATGCGTCTAGGTATACTGTCAACCCTGTTATATCACCTTGATCCATTGGAAGGTATGCACCTTCACTAAATAAAACTCCATCGTCAGGAATATATGGATCTAAATCTCCTGCATCTGCAGTTAAAGGCATAATTGTAGATCCTGTGCTTGATGATGTTTTAAATAAAAATGTATCTGCGCTTGCAATAACTCCATGCATTCCTCTAACTCTAGTTCTACCATCTGCAAGGACAGCATGCATTCCGCTTGACGTTACTCCAGCAGAAATGTCTGTAGATGAACCGTCTCCAGTTATACTAGTAACAGTGTTATAAAATTTAGTTGAAGTTACTGTAGCTCCTCCCGCAGGACCAGTAAGATCCTCAGTTATGCTACTTCCATTGTGGTCAGTTCCAACCACAGTATAAGTAACACCTGAATTATCATCACCAGAACCTGATGTTAGAGTAATTTTTTGAACAGTTCTAGAACCTAAATCTGCTTGTGCAAAAGTATCTTTTGCTGCTTTTAAAGTTAAAGCTGTAGCAGGATCTGCTTCATCAGATAAAACAGTTGCGCCAGTTGCTGTGCCTCCGGTTGCTAATCTTGCTTTTATATCTGTTGCCATATTTTGTTTCTCCTTAAAATTAATATGTGGGGCCGAAGCCCCACATTAATTATTTATTACGCTATTGTTGCAATAGGAGTTGATAAAGTCTCAGCTTTGTAAGTTGAGTTAGTACCATCATCCTTAATGCAAGTTAATCTTACTCTAGCATTTACTGCAGTTGAGTTAGGTAATGTTAAAGTATCACCTGCAACATCACTTGCTGGGTTAGCAGCTGTTCCGCCCATAAGCGAAAGCGCACCAAAGAAATTTGATACACCTGAACCAGGTAAAACAAAAGTAACAGTTTTACCAGAACCTACAGCAGTAGTTACGAAAAACTCGTAAGTGTTTCCAACATTAGCTGTGCTTAGAGCAGGCATGTTAACAACAATATCACCTGTTCCATCAACTTCAAAAATTGTTCCTGATTGAGCAGTAGTTAAAGTTGTTGTTACATCAGCACCCGTATTTAAAGTCGAGTTGTCTATTGTTTGTCTAAAGTTTGGTCTAGCATCATAAGTTGCTTCAACCGTAATAGCACCTGTCGTGCTATTTTTTGTTATTTGTTCAAAACCGTTTTCTGATCGTACCGGTCCCGAAAATGTAGTATTTGCCATAATTATATCCTCCTAGTTTCCGAACATAGTCTCTAGGCCGTCGACTATACGCGTCTATGTTCTAATTAATTGTATAGTGATTATTTTATATACTAGATTTGTGTAGAGTGCAAGAGAGCCTGTAATGTGGAGTGGAATTTTCCAACGATGTAGCTTTTTTATTAAGTAGCTACTGAAACTTCTGGAGCTGCGCCTTCGACAGTATTCTGTCTGTGAGCAATAGCTGCTTCTTCCAGCTTGATCTTCGTAATGACTTCTCTAACTTTGTCATCAATCCTGACCATTTCAAGAGTGTATCTGTTATTATCCAGATGCTCCTGTTCCCACTTCAACTCCAAGAACCTTTTTTGTTTGTATAGGTCTTGTATCATAGATAACCTCCTCATAGGTTATTCTGTTAACTCGGTTATCATAACTTATCCCGAGATATTCCCACTTTATACTGTTTTCTCCAAGTTTGTCAAGGATTGCATTTTCTAGGGATTGTGGGTCGTCTTCAGATAGAACCTCAAATTTTCCGTGATAATCGTAGGCCCAAATGTTGACTATAAAATTTTTCATGAATCTCACCGTGTATTATGATTGTGGCGGAACAATGTCCGCCACAAAAAATTTAGTTATTACGCACCTTCAACGCCGAAGATACCTCTGAAATCAGATACGCCGAAGCTGTATCTTTCTCTCGCTTTGTATCTAACGTTTCCAGTATCGAAGTCACCTTCCATTGCAGTTGTCAATGGAGCTCTTGTGAACATTTTCATACCATTAGGTATGTCTGTCAAGATATAGAACGCATCTGAATCAGTTAGGTAGTTGTTCACTCTGTATCCTTGAGGAACCATTCCCATTGAAACGATTGCATTAATATCATTGTCAGCTGTTCCAGTTCTACCTTGAGATTTCATCAATCTCTCAGCTGTAAACTGAAGCTCTGAAGGAATGATCATTTTCAATCCTCTTGCTGCAATTCTAAGACCTCTTTCGTCAGTCATTTTAGCAATGTCAATCATTGACTGCTCTAATGACGTTTCGTTAAGATCCGCTTGAGTTTGCAAAGTGTTTGCAACATTTGGTCCACTTACTGTAGTGTGAACTTTGCTAAACAAAGCAACTCCATCTCCGGACTTAAATGTAGCAGTTGAAGGTAAACCATTGATTAGTGGCTCAATAGCTTTCACTTGCTTAGCGTTACTCATAGATCTTGCTAAAGCTTTTGTGTATCTAGCAGAAAGTCTATCGTAAAGATTATCTTCGATAGCTTCCTCTGTGATAGCAAATGCTAAAGCTACAGTCTCGTGAGTGTATCTAGCAGTGTAAGTTTCTTGTGCATCATCAAATGATACTCCAGCACCTTCACCTTTTACTTGTGCGTTTCCGAAACCAGATAACATAACTTCTTCTTCAAAAGCTCTGTCACTGTTCTCGTTAGTATAAATCTCAGCATGCTGATTTTCATACCTTTTATATTCCAGGCCAAATAAAGCATTTAAACCTGGCTCTAGTTCTTTGACTAGCTGTGATCGTGATATTGCCATAGTCTATACTCCTTATATATCCGTAGCCAGCGATCCAACAGTGTATTGGTGTAAATTCACCTTTACGACTAATGAACAATTAGCTGCCGTTTGGTCTTCGTTTTCAGGGTCTTCTGCTACTCTAACTACTCTCAATTGTTTAGCAGTTGTTGCTCCTGTTGAGATTCCTAGTTGAACAGAGGATTTTCCTGTTGTTGTACTACCTGCTGCTGCAGTCGTTGCATAAGTTAAACCAATTTTTGATTTTCTTGTTGCAAGATCGCCGCCTAAAGTAGCGTCAGATGCAATGATGTATTCTTGAAAGGGGTCATCATTAACAAATGCAGTGACATCTTCGCTATTCGCTGGAGTTGTCGCTGCTGGGTAGAAGTTACTAAAAGTTGGTTTTAATGTAGTAGCATCTGTAAAAAGCACTCCATTTAAAACACCAACCATAGAAGTTCCAGCCGCTGCAGTTACAATGTATCCACCAGTAGAAGTATTTAAATCAATCTTCACTGGCTCTCCATTGAAAATAGCATTAGTTTCACCAGCATCAATATCGTACTTAGATTGACCTTGAATTGAAGGTGTATTACCTGTTCTCATAGCCGCTTTAAGTCCGAAACCGCCTGTGTTTCTATTTGCCATAGTGTTGTCTCCTTATGTACCTGCCCCGAAAGGCCTCCAGTACGAGTTGTTAATCGATGATATTTAAAATTACTTTTTCGTACCACCGAAGGTTACACGAGATTGCCTCTCAACATTGATCGGCATTCTACTATCCTGCTCCTTCATTAAATCGTTTGCTACTGCATCGCTTCGGTCTTCATGACGTTTAGTCATGTATTCTTGACGTTGCTTCGCGATTTCTTCTGGTACCTTCGCAAGAAGAAGGCCTCCAACCCCAACTACCCCCTTGTATTTGCCGTCGTCGACGACTGGATAATCAGATGCGTTTTCTATTTCCTCGGCTCTAACAAGTTCATATCCTTCTCTTAATCTTCCGGATATGTTTTTAGTGTCTTGAAAACCAACGCTCTCTGCTCTTATCCATCTGTACCTAAATCCATCAGGCGCAGGGGGTGCATCTAGAGATGATGGTGGAACCCACACTTTAGGTCTTTCAGACTTTGACCGTGTGTCGTTCGCACGAGAAGTGTTTTTATTTTCTTTTTCCATGTTACGCTCCTTCCGTGTTTTTTAGTTGTTTTGCGTACTCTTCGAGTGGCACACCTAATTTTTTTGCTATTGCGACCTGTGAGGATGTGAGCTTCACAGTTTTGCGACCTGGCTTTACGCTTCTATTAGCAGAAGCCACTGTCTGAACAGGGGCGGCCGTTTGCTTAGTTTCAGTTGTACCAAATTTATGCGGGAAGTCAACTCTAATACGTTTATCAACTTCTGCATAATACTCATCAGAACTTGGATCATACCCTTCTTTTTCAGTAAGATCCTTGTGTATCTCAAACGCAGTGTAAGTCATTGCTCTATCAGTTCCAAACCAACTGTTCTTAGAAGCCCATGCTTCGGCTCTAGGATCAGGGTTTATTGGATCATCTGTTCGAGGGATGTTTACATCTCCACCTTGAGAAAGGTTTTGTACAGGTTTCTCAGCCTCTACTGTTTGTCTTCCCTCTTTAGCTGCCTCTAGTTTTGCATTCTCAAATGCGAGTGTTGCAATTCTTTTGTTAGCTTCAACTTGAGCAGTTGCATCACCAGATTCAATTGCTGCAGCTAATTCTTTTTGTGCAGCTTCTAAACCTGAAGATATTGTTGACTCAAATTTTTTGATATAGTCAGAATCAGTTTTTTCAAACTTTTTTTCTAACGTTAATCTTTTTTGTTCTACAGCTTTTGCATAATCAACAGCAGCTTGTTCTCTTCTCTCTGCTTCTCTCATTTTACGAGTTAATTTCGCAATACGAGCTTGTACACCTTTACTGTAATCTTCTAACTCACTATCTGATTTTGTTTCTTCTTTTACTGGTTCTTGTTCCGTTGTTTCTTGTTTCGGCGCTTCGGTTTCTACAACCGACTCGTCTTTTGTTTCTTCAATATCTACTGTAGCATCAGGTCCTGATGTATCAATATCTACTGTTTTGTTTTCTTCGTCTGGCATAGCGTCTCCTTCCTATGATTAAAACTCATGCAAGATGTCCTCTGGACTATCAATTGTTGCTAAAACTTCGTCGTCGTTTAGCAGACGCATCTCACCACCTTCTATTTTGATTCGGCTACCTGCATAACGTGCAAACATAACCCAATCTTTCTCTTTGCACCATGGACCCTCGGGATATCTCTCCTTATCCTTATAACATTGCGGACCCATAGCCATAACCAATCCAACTTGAGATGCAACTTGTTGCTTCTCCAAAGTTGTTTCAGCTAATACTAATCCACCCTTAGTTTTTTCTTTCATCTTGAAAGGTAAAACTAAAAGTCTCCAACCGGTTGGTTGTGGTAATTTTGGTTCTTTCTCTGATTTTTTTACACCAACAAGTTTATTGTTTGGTGTTAATATCGATGACTGTTCCTTTTCCATTTTGCTCCTTATCTTCTAGCAGGTTAGAGATTTCCTGTAGTGTTGCCTCGTAGGCGTTTATCTGTCCTATTATATACTTATAATTCTCCATGTTGTCAACACCACCCGATGTTACTGACATAGATAGCGAATCTAATCTAACTCTTAAAAATTTAAGCAGTCGATTTATTACGTTTTCTAATTGCATCTTTTCCTTTCTTAGCGATTGAAGCAACTTTACTTTTACCCATGACTTTAGCTCGTTGCTCCATGACCGTTAATATTTGTATTTTTCTTGCAAACGGTTTGTTCACACGTTTGACCTTTGCAACAGTTGCTCTCGCATCTGCTGGTGTTGCAAATTTTATACGGACAGTATCTCTAGGATTCTCGTCCGTATAAAGTCTACGTCCAGATCCTTTAGGTTTTTTACCCGTACCTTTTTTTGGATCCGCCACGTTTCATCTCCTTAATGTGCTTCTCTATAACTTTACTTTGTTTCTTATGTAAAGCAGAGGCTTTCTTTAAAGCTTTTGCAACTTTTTTTATCTTCTTTACCATTATTTTTTCTTTTTCATTTTGGCTTTTTTCTTTTTAGCCATAATGAATTTTTTTAATTGTGGAGGGATTTTTCCACCTTTTTTCATCATGGTATCTTTTCTCATCATACCACCACCCATCATTTTTGGTTTTTTCATAGTTCCTGGCATATTTTTCTCCTTAACATTTCCATCTTCTACGGGCCTGTCTCAGTCTTGAATTAGGATCTTTAGCAGCTTTAGGAAACTTTTTCATTTGACCTGCACTACGAGCACAGAATGATTTACGTCTTTTAGCAGCTTTGGATCCTGGTTTGACTTTGCCAGTGACCGCTGTTTTTAGTTTTGAGCCGGGATTAGCTCTTCGATATGCAGCCACTCCGGCCCTTGTCATGCCTGCACCTTTTTCCGTTGGACGGAAATTCTTTTTATTTCTTTTGGGCATTTTATCTTGCCTTCTCATTATCTAACGCCCATTCTTCTACCCATGAAACCACCCATCATGGCTTGTTTTCTTTTTGCAAAAGTTTTTACATTAGTTGGTTTACCACCAACACCTTGTGCTACTGCTCTTTTTCTTTTTACAGCTGAACGTCTTTGTCCCTCTGACATAGATCTTGCTTTAGCAAGTGGGACGCATTTTGGATATTTACGTTTTGAGTCTTTCTTTTGTTTTGATCTTCCACACTTTGAGAAAGAACCATCTTTCTTTTTACTTCCTATGTCTACCCATTTCTGAGCGAACCATTTATCCAGACCATTTTTAGCCATTACGAATTCTTTCCGTAAGCTCTTCCTTTGCCTCTTTTAGCTAACTTACAACCTTTAG
>JACLAC010004154.1_pt1 | contig 13376 bp, 8 predicted proteins | sample 8027881 | NCBI WGS metagenome assembly JACLAC01 (sample SAMN15725517, study PRJNA655200) | protist metagenome | isolation source: fluorescence activated cell sorting (FACS) single amplified genomes of... | place: Spain: Blaines Bay Microbial Observatory, Mediterranean Sea | collected 2016-01-19 | reverse complement strand
TATCGGAGTGCTTTAAGGATTAATCCAGATTACAGTGAGGCTCACAATAATTTAGGGCTGGTTTTATTGTTGCAGGGTGACTTCAGTAGTGGCTGGAAGGAATATGAATGGCGGTTGAAATGTGAAGGTCTCGGTTTCTTTCTCAATAAGAGAGATTTTCCTCAGGTGTTCTGGGACGGTTCGGATCTGAATGGAAAAACTATTCTTGTTTGGGCTGAACAGGGTATTGGTGACGAAATTATGTTGGCAAGTATGCTTCTGACCCTTTTAAAAATGAATTCAAGCATTATTGTTGAATGTGATAAACGGCTAGTTCCTTTATTGCATCGGTCTTTCCCGTCTATTCAGTTTGTTCCACGGGAAGATCCGGCCAATCCCAAATTACTAGATCTAGCTATTGATTACCAGATTCCAATGGGTAGTTTAGGACAATGGCTGAGAGCAGATGAGGATGCTTTTCTTTTGGAGCAGGGATCGTATTTACACGCTTGCCCGAATAAGGTTAGGTGTTTACAGGAAAAATATCGGGATCTGGCAGGTAACAAACTGCTAGTTGGCATTTCGTGGAAAAGTACAGGTATCGATAAAAGAAGAGCCCAAACAAAGAATGCGCCTTTGAAACATTGGTCACCTATTCTATCTCAAGAGGATTGTTATTTTGTTAATTTGCAATATGGAGATATCAGAGAAGAAATTGAGGCATATACGGCTATGACTGGTTATTCTATGCATATAGATGAACAGATAGATCCATTGAATGATCTAGATGGTTTTGCGGCCCAAGTATCGTCACTAGATTTGATTGTATCTACTTCGAATACAACTGTACATATGTCAGGGGGGTTAGGCAAAGAGGTTTGGGTTTTGTTATCGTCTCGTCCGGATTGGCGGTGGATGTTGGAGAAAGAAAGCACACCATGGTATCAGACGGTGAGATTGTTTAGGCAGGAAAAGCTGGGAGATTGGGAGGGATTAATCCAACGCGTCGTTTCTGACTTGGAACGAGATATGATAGGTGGTTGGAGATAGCAATATATTTTCTTTTTTTTAGAGTCATTCTATCTTTAATTTTGTTTAAAATAGTGTTTCTGATGACTGGTAGTTTGAAAATATTTAGTTTTTTTCCCGTCTAGATTGGATTTTAAATTAAGATTATCTAAACTGAGCTTTTTTCAACTTTGATGTCCAAATTACTCTAATTGATTTTCTCTGATATTAGCTTAGGGATGAACATATTGCGGGTTTCTACCAGTTTCTTGTTTCTTTCGATAAGATTCTGAGCCAGCCGAAAAATGTCATCTATGATAGGGTCGAAACGATCCAAAACGTTCTTAGATGGAACAATTATTAAAATTTGGCTAAGATTGTCTTGGGTTATTGTGGATCTTGCTGAATCTGTAATATAAGGTGCGATTTGAATATTAGAAAGATACATGTACAAAAGGTTCGTTGAGATGGTACCTTGTCCTGTTAGAACATGTGCATGATCGCTGGCCCAAAACTTACCGCATGGACGCTGTAAAATAGGGTGGCCTTCTGTTGTCTCCACAGTGCCATTTGCTCCAAGTAGTATATAATTACCATCAAACTGGTAGACATTTACATAATCTAATATGTTATCTGAGCCATAGTAAGGATAAGGGCCTTCTATTTGCGTTCTTTGTGTTTTAGATAGCAGTTTTCTTTTGTGGTTGTGATTTATCGAGACCTCTCCTAATTTTTTTATCTCCCAGTTCTCGGGAATCTTCCCTAATTCTGAGTCCATCATTTTGACATTCTCGTGATTGGGAAAGCGAAGATGAATGAACCATTCCTGATAGATGGTTTGTGCCATATCTTCTAGAATTTGGATGCGACGAGTGTTGTTGTCTATCAAGGCATTGTGTAGGTTGAGGTTCTCGATAATGTCTAGTAGGTGTTCTGGTACACAGACTTGTTCCAGAAGAGTGTGCAGGGAAACTTCTTCTGTTTCATCTTTGGTGCTGGTGTTATGTTTCCATTCAATGAGATGTCTCTTATGGGTAGTAAGACTGCCTATGCAACTGTTTTCACCGTTGGAGAAGAAAATTAGGGTATTATACCAAAACAGTTGAGGGATGCTGTCTTTGTAGCCGGTTATACTGTCATTGTAATCGGTTCGCAGGTTTTGTGTGAGGTTCTTGAACTCAAACAAAAATAATGGTAAGCCATTAACAAATCCGACTCCGTTAAGGCAACGGCTGTATAGATCTCCAGATACCCAAAACTGTGATGCAAGAAACAGGTCGTTCTGTTCAGGTTGGGGCCAGTTTACGATATGGACGATTTGCGTAGTTTCTGTATTGGTTTCTGGGTCTTGTAGGTTAACCTTAATTCCGTCTTTCAGCATTTGATGGATTTGATGGTTGACTTCCATTATGTTTTGGGATGCATGGTTCTGTATTAATTTTTCAATAGCTGTATTGATAGCTAAAGTTGGAGTCTGAGGGTTCAACTTCTCCATGGCTGAGCGCAACCTGTTTTTCAAGACCACTTCCGATTTGTTTTCTCTGCCCAAGTGACTTTGGTTGCTTTCAAACTCATCGAAGCAATTACGATGTTGCCAACCTAAGGTTTCTAAAGTGTGGGTAATAGGTAGTTGGACTGGTTGATTTTCACTGTTTGGATTCAACATAATGTTTTCTCGTTACGTCACATCTACTTTCAATATTCATAACACACTGATTTGATTTGATATTCGCGTGGGAGAAAATTGAGACTTTCTGATTAAATGATGCTTGTGTAAAGTTGAGCATTTACGAGGAGTATTTAGTGGGAAATCAAGCTAGACTGATTTGATTTATTCTTAAGTGCCTCATGACTTTTGTGAGAAAGTTATTCCATAGTAAGTGAAAAGACTTGTGTCGTCAATTACTGATTTGCTATCATTGTACACGGTTAATCTTCATGTGCATTTGTGAATGCTATCTAGACCGATTTCGGTGACCTTACTCGCCTGATTTCGAGTTGTTTAAATCCTAAATTTCTTTGATTATGTTGGATCCCATTAAGTGGGCTGGGTTGATCTAGTGGAGAATGATCTCGAACAGCCGCTGTAGGGTAGAGGGTTTCAGCCGTATAGAACGTGATGTGTAGTGTAAGCGACAATCTCTCTATTGATTTTTGGCACCCGAATAGTTAGAATGAAATTTGGATAATTCTCATCATTTCGTTCTTTAGTTTGTGATGTTTTTTATTCGCACATTATATGATAGAGATATTCATGGGGAATTTGGCTTGCAACGTACCAAAAGGCTATGCTACAATCAATTCTTCTGTAAAAGCAGATTGGGTTTATATAATACGCTTGCTTTAAATAAATTTAAATTGTTACTAATGAAATTGTAATGAATAGTTCCCTTCCAGAATTTGATCCTCAGGTTTTTGAAATTGCGAATGAGGATTTGGCTCGGCAGCAGAGTTCCTTAACGCTTATTCCATCTGAGAACTATGCTAGTAAGGCGGTTATGCAGGCGCAAGCTACAGTTTTAGCTAATAAATACGCTGAAGGTTACCCTTATCAGCGTTATTATAATGGTTGCTTGCCTTGCGATAAGATTGAGACTTTGGCTATTGAACGGGCTAAAGACCTTTTCGGTGCTGAGCATGTTAATGTTCAACCACACGCCGGCACGCAAGCGAATATGGCTATTTATCAGGCTTTACTAAAACCTGGAGATACGATTCTGAGTATGAAGCTTGATCACGGTGGCCATCTGTCCCATGGGCTCCCACAAAATTTCTCTGGTTCCTATTACAATATTGTCCATTACGGTGTTAGTCCAGATACTGAACTTGTAGATTTGGATTATGTTGCTGAGTTAGCCAAGGAACATCGGCCTAAGATGATTATTGTTGGTGCTAGTGCTTATCCAAGAGTACTAGATTTCTCGGAGTGGCGAAAGATATCAGATTCGGTTGATGCGTATCTTCTTGCTGATATTGCTCATATTTCAGGGTTAATAGCAGGGAAAGTTCATCCTGATCCAATACCTTATAGTCATGTGGTTTCCACCACAACTCATAAGACGCTACGTGGCCCACGTGGTGCAATCATTATGTGCAAAAGTGAATATGCTAAAGATATAGATCGCGCTATTTTTCCTGGCCTTCAAGGTGGGCCATTCATGCATGCTATTGCGGCAAGAGCTGTTGCTTTTAAAGAGGCCCTCCAATCCGAATTTAGAGAATATCAATCACAGGTTATAAGAAATGCAAAAACACTAGCAGATCAATTAATGGGGAATGGTTTCCGTCTAGTGAGTGGTGGAACTGACAACCATTTGATGCTTATTGATTTAACTTCGATTTCTGATAAGTTGAGTGGACGACAGGCCGCGAATTATCTTGAGGAAGCTGGTATTATTGTTAACAAGAATACAATTCCATTTGATAAGAGATCTGCTAACAGTACGAGTGGTATTCGATTAGGAACACCGATGATTACTTCACGGGGGATGAAGGAACCTGAGATGGTTATGATTGCTGATTTTATAAGCGAAACTATTAAGCAACGTCAGAGAGTTGGTTCAAGGAAACGCGTTCGCGAAAAGGTCCAAGAGCTTTGTCGGGCATTTCCTGTTTATGAGGATAATTAATCTGTAGGTTATAATTGTTTGATGTTGAGCTACGACGCTGCGACAGATTATATTCAAACGTTCCTAAATACTGAAAAAAGCCCGAATTTTTCAAGAGATGCCCGTCTTTATAATCTTGATCGAATCGCACAGTTACTTGAGAAACTTGACAATCCCCATCAGCAATTCAAGATTATCCATGTTGCTGGTAGCAAAGGAAAAGGTACCACCGCGACAATAATCGCTTCAATTCTTACACAGGTTGGTTACCAGACAGGGTTGTTTACGTCGCCTCACTTTGTTACTCCCCGCGAGCGATGTCAAATTGATGCTGAAATGATTTCAGAAGTAGATTTCGTGCGTTGTTTGACTCTAATCAAGCCAGCGATTGAATCAGTTTCAGCAGGCCCGTTTGGTAAAATTTCGTTTTTCGAGATTTATACAGCACTTGCGTTCTTTTATTTTGCTGACCAAAAGGTTGATTTTGCTGTTGTTGAAGTTGGGCTTGGTGGCCGGCTTGATGCGACCAATATTGTTGATCCTGTTATTAGTGTTATAACGCAGATTAGTCTTGAGCACACTAAGATATTAGGGGAAACATTAAAAGAAATTGCTGAAGAAAAAGCAGAGATTATCAAGGCGAATCGTCCTGTAATAATTGCCCCACAGCCGATTCAGGTTCAATCTGTATTTGAGAAAACTGTGGTTGATCGAGCGTCTTCAGTGTATTGGGTGAGTACAGAACATATTCAACAGAATAGCCAGAGTCTAAATGGACAGTTTTTTGATTTTCAATCAAAGGATCAGCTATATACAAATCTTTTTGTTCCATTGATCGGTGCGCATCAGTTGATTAACGTTGCACTGGCGATCTGTTGTGCTGAAAAGATTATTAAGGAAACAATGGCATCGGATTTCGAACGGGCTTTGGTTTTTGAAGGAGTGAGAAAAGTTAGTTTGATTGGACGGTTGCAGTTGATTGAAAGACGAGCAAGGATTCTCATTGATAGTGCACATTCACCTGCTTCATTTGAAGCACTTTGGAAAACAATTCAAGAATTGTTTTGTTATGATAGGTTGATTGTAGTCATTGGTCTGATGAAGGATAAAGATTTGCAGGCGATTGGTAAAATTGTGGTTTCAGTTGCTGATGAAATTATCGCAACACAAGTATTTGATAATCCGCGTGTGTGTCGAGCAGACGAAATTGTCGGCACGTGGTCGAATCTCTCACCCAAGCCAATGCGTGCTATTTCTTCCGCTTGTCAAGCAATTCAGGTCGCCCAATCGACTGCATATAAGTCAGATCTTGTTTGTGTTGCAGGGTCGATTTATCTTGCTGGAGAAGCATTGAAACTGTTGCAAAAATCGAATAGTTTTTAAAAATAAAACATTTAAGGAGAACTACAGAATGGATTTACCTGCCTTACCACTAGCCTGGTGGATAGCACCAATTGGATCAGTCATTTCTCTAATTTTTGCTTTTATCTTTTATCGTGAAGTTGTTGGGCAAAGTGAGGGCACACCAACCATGGTTGAGATTGCACAAGCAGTTCGGGATGGTGCTATGGCTTATCTCAAGCAGCAATACAAGGTTGTTGGGATTGTTTTCGTTATATTGTGTGTCATCTTTTTGTTTATGGCTTTTGTACTACATGCTCAAAATGAGATCGTACCGTTTGCTTTCTTGACGGGTGGTTTCTTTTCTGGTTTATGTGGGTTTTTAGGGATGAAAACCGCTACTAATGCTTCAGCACGAACTGCGTGTGCTGCCCAAAGTAGTCTTAATCAAGGGTTACGGATTTCATTTCGTGCAGGAGCTGTGATGGGACTGGTTGTTGTAGGGTTTGCCCTGTTAGATATCACAGTTTGGTTTTTAGCTTTATACTATTACTTCCCCAGCACCTTTTGGGGGGGATCAAATCCACTACCGCAGATTACTGTTATCATGTTGAGCTTTGGTATGGGGGCATCAACTCAAGCGTTATTTGCTCGTGTTGGAGGTGGCATCTACACTAAAGCGGCTGATGTTGGTGCTGACTTGGTCGGAAAAGTTGAAGCTGGAATTCCAGAGGATGATCCTAGAAACCCGGCAACTATTGCTGATAATGTAGGTGACAACGTTGGTGATGTTGCTGGAATGGGAGCGGATCTTTATGAATCCTATGCAGGATCAATTCTAGCTACCGCAGCCCTTGGTGTAGCAACGGTGTCAGCGGTGGATCCAGATAACCTTGCGCTTCAACTTAAATATCTTTCAGCCCCTATGATTATTGCTGGTATTGGTGTGTTCTTGTCTATCCTTGGAATTTACCTTGTTCGTACCAAAGAAGGTGCTTCCATGAAGCAATTAATGAGTTCTCTAAACTTTGGTATTAACATTAGTTCATTGGGAATAGCAGTGTTATCGTTTTTTGCTCTCAGCTATCTTGATTTGCCAAATGCTTGGCATATTTGGGGAGCGATTATTGCCGGCTTAGCTGCTGGGTTGATTATTGGGAAAGCTACAGAATATTATACTTCTCACGATTATGAACCAACAAGAGGGATTGCCAAACAAGCAGGAACAGGTCCGGCAACCGTGATTATTGAAGGAATTGGTGTAGGAATGGAATCAACCGCTATTCCGGTAATCACTATCATCATCGCGGTTGGCGTGAGTTTCTATCTTCCCGCTAGTGGGCCAGATGGCAGTACATTGATGGGACTTTATGGCGTTGGGATCGCTGCTGTTGGGATGTTGGCGACACTGGGTATAACACTTGCCACTGACGCTTATGGTCCAATAGCTGATAATGCTGGTGGTAATGCTGAGATGGCGAAGCTGGATTCCGAAGTTCGCAACCGTACGGATCAGCTTGATTCACTGGGTAATACGACAGCTGCTACAGGTAAAGGATTTGCCATCGGTTCAGCTGCATTGACAGCATTGGCCCTTCTTGCTGCTTACCTCGAAGAAATTAGATATAGTTTAATTCACTTAGTTGGCAAGACTACTTTAAAGATCCCGGGTGTTGTTGAACCGGTTGAAACTGCGAAAGTCACCATTCCTCAGTTTATGTCCTACTATGATGCAACATTGATGAACCCAAAAGTTTTAATTGGATTGTTCCTCGGTGCAGTAATGGCTTTCTATTTCTGTGCACTGACGATGAAGGCGGTTGGTCGCGCTGCGGGGTCTATGGTAGCAGAGGTTCGTCGACAATTCAAAGAACGACCCGGTATTATGAAGTATGAAGAAAAACCAGATTATGCCCGGTGTGTTGCCATTTCAACACGTGATGCTCAACGAGAAATGATTTTGCCTTCAATCATCGCTATTGTTGTTCCGGTAATTACTGGACTCCTCTTTGGTGTTGCAGGTGTGCTTGGTTTGTTAGCTGGAGGTTTAGCGTCTGGGTTTGTATTGGCAATTATGATGGCAAATGCTGGTGGAGCATGGGACAATGCGAAAAAACTGGTTGAAACAGGTGAATTTGGTGGTAAGGGATCTGAAGCACATAAAGCTACTGTTGTTGGGGATACGGTTGGTGATCCCTTCAAGGATACATCTGGGCCATCACTTAATATTTTGATTAAATTGATGTCTATGGTATCAGTTGTATTTGCTGGGCTTATCGCCAAATATGGAGATTTGATTGGTACCCTAATGAATCATTAGATCAGTTTTTAAATGCTGTTTAGAAAAATCCTCGGTAGGCGGCAGGAAATTGTCAAGTGGTTATATCGGCTTAAGTTCAATATTGATTGGGGTTGAGTTAATTTAGTTTATGGGAAAGGACGACATCCGTGCAACATAAGTTGGTTACACTTACCTTATTATTGATATTTGTGGTTTGTAGTGGAACATTGAGCTTTGCCAAGACACTCTTTTCGGACGATTTTTCGAAGGGGGCCGATCGTTGGGAGGTAGGCGCTGGGAAATGGGGAGTTGAAAATGGGCAGTATGTCCAGAGTACTACCGATGCCTTTTTGTCCAGTTTTGTCAAAGCCATACACTGGGATCCAGAGTGGTCGCAATACACTTTGGAACTGAAAGCGATGAAATTAGGTGGTAAGGAGGGATGGGATATTGTTTTTGGTATTGGTGTAGATAACAAAGTCCCTGCAGTCAAAGGTGACCGTAACAGTATGACTTTTTATGATTGGAATATTGCTGGTTGGGGTAATACCAGATCTGTGTTACGAAAAAGAGTCAAAGGGAAAAATTCAAATATAATTGACGCGACGGCAGGAAAGACAGTTGAAAACAATAAATGGTACCAAATAAAGATTGAGGTTAGTCCTGACAAGACTGTAGGTTACCTTGATGGCAAGAAAGGATTTGAAGCCAACGAAGGACCGAAGGGTGGCCGAATAGGTTTCTCTTTGTTTGGTACGTCAGCAGCTTTTGATGATGTTGTAGTCTACGATGAAGGTGGGCTATCTGTAGATTCATCAATGAAACTGGCCACTCGATGGAGCCAAATCAAGCAACCATAACTTGCATAAATGTCAGCTGTTATGTTGAAAGATCCAATTGGTCGTGTTAAACTCCACTGGTTATATCGGCTCAAGTTCAATATTGATTGGGGTTGAGTTAATTTAGTTTATGAGAAAGGACGATATCCGTGCAACATAAGTTGGTTACACTTACCTTATTATTGATATTTGTGGTTTGTAGTGGAACATTGAGCTTTGCCAAGACACTCTTTTCAGACGATTTTTCGAAGGGGGCCAATCGTTGGGAAGTAGGCGCTGGCAAATGGGAAGTTAAAAATGGGCAGTATGTCCAGAGTACTACTGATGCCTTTTTGTCCAGTTTCGTCAAAGCCACACACTGGGATCCAGAGTGGTCGCAATACACTTTGGAACTGAAAGCGATGAAATTAGGTGGTAAGGAAGGATGGGACATTGTTTTTGGCATTGGTGCAGATAACAAAGTTCCTGCAGTCAAAGGTGACCGTAACAGTATGACTTTTTATGATTGGAATATTGCTGGTTGGGGTAATACCAGATCTGTGTTACGAAAAAGAGTCAAAGGGAAAAATTCAAATATAATTGACGCGACGGCAGGAAAGACAGTTGAAAACAATAAATGGTACCAAATAAAGATTGAGGTTAGTCCTGAAAAGACTGTAGGTTACTTTGATGGCAAGAAAGGATTTGAAGTCAAAGAGGGGCCAACAAATGGGCGGATAGGTCTCTCTTTGTTTGGTACGTCAGCGGCTTTTGGTGATTTGGTGGTTTACGATGTCAATGGGCCAACTACTGCTGTAGATCTATCAATGAAATTGGCCACTCGATGGAGCCAAATCAAGCAACCATAAGCTTGTATAAATGCCAGCTGTTATGTTGGAAGATTCAGTTGGTCATGTTAGCCCCTTAAAAACTCGCAAGGATATTATAATGAACGTACATGAATTTCAGGCAAAAGAGATCTTGGAATCGCATGGTGTTAACGTGCCTCGGGGAGGTATGGCTGAAACTCCTGAAGAAGCTGAATTGATCGCTAAAGAGCTTGGGTCAGATTTGTTCGTCATCAAGGCACAGATCCACGCTGGTGGGCGTGGTAAGGGTGGCGGAGTTAAGTTGGCAGGAAATCCAAAAGAAGTTAGGATTCAGGCAGAATCGATCCTTGGAATGCAACTCGTCACGCCGCAAACGGGTGCTGAAGGTAAGTTTGTGCGAAAGGTTCTCGTGGCCGAAGCGAGTGAGATTGAAAATGAGCTCTATCTGGGTATGGTTGTTGATCGTGAATCGTCTCGTATCACAATTATGGCCAGCCAAGAAGGCGGTGTTGACATTGAAACAGTTGCATCGGAAACACCAGAGAAGATTATAAGAGAGTCAGTTGATCCTGCTGTTGGGTTACAGGCATTCCAAGCACGTAAAATCATATTTGGACTGAGCGTGCCAGTAGATCTTGTGGGTGCCACGACACGACTAATCATGAGATTGTATGATGCCTTTGTTAAGTCGGACTGTTCTCTAGCTGAGATTAATCCGCTAGCAATTGTGAAGAATGGTGATCAGCACGATATTGTGGCTCTTGATGCTAAAATGAATTTTGATGATAATGCGTTGCATCGGCACGCAGATATCGAGGCTATGCGTGATCAGTATGAAGAAGACTCAAGAGAACTTGAAGCAAAGCAGTATGGATTGAGTTATATCAGTTTGGATGGAACTATCGGTTGTATGGTTAACGGTGCTGGTTTGGCTATGTCGACTATGGACGTGATTAAATTGTATGGAGCTGAACCCGCAAATTTCCTCGATGTTGGGGGTTCTGTTACAACGGAAGCTGTGTCTAATGCCTTTCGCTTAATTTTGAGTGATAGGAAAGTTGAAGCAGTGCTTGTTAATATCTTCGGAGGTATTGTGCAATGTGATGTAATTGCAAACGGTATCATAGAGGCGGTTAACCAAGTTGATCTGCAGGTTCCATTAGTTATTAGGCTTGAAGGTACAAATGCTGAACTTGGTCGGAAACTTCTGGCTGATTCTGGTCTGGATTTGATCTCAGCTAATGGCCTCGCTGAAGCTGCTAAAAAAGTCGTTTTGGCTGCTGAAGATAGATGAAGGAGTTCTTGAGATGGGTGAGAAAATTGGGTTATCCGATATTAATATAGGTGAAAAGTTTGTACTTGTTCGTGTTGACTTCAATGTGCCGATGGATGGAACTCGGATCATTGATGACACTCGGGTTCAAGCTGCGTTGCCGACTATTCTCCAACTGACGGAGAGTAGGGCAAAAGTTGTCTTAGTCACTCATCTAGGTCGACCGAAGGGGTTTGATGCCAAATTGTCAACCTTCCCGTTAGCGGAGCAATTGAGCCAACTTCTTGGGCAGAGGGTTAAGCATGCTGTTGATTGCATTGGGGTCGAAGTTCAAGCTGTTGTGTCAGAGCTTGCTGCTGGCGATGTTTTGTTACTGGAAAATATACGTTTTTATGAAGAAGAAACCGAAAATGACCCTATTTTTGCCCAAGAACTAGCCTCTTTAGCAGATATTTATGTCAATGATGCATTTGGGACTGCTCATCGCGCACATGCATCGACAGAAGGAGTGACACATTACTTTGATCATAATGTAGCTGGATTACTCATGGAACAGGAGATTCGTTACCTTAATAGAATTGTAAATGATCCAGACAGACCTTTTATTGCGATCATTGGTGGTGCAAAAGTGTCTGATAAGATCACCGTTATTGAAAATCTGATTAATCAAGTTGATGAATTGATTATTGGTGGTGGTATGGCTTACACTTTCTTTAAGTCCAAAGGTATGGAAATTGGGAAATCAATTGTTGAACCAGAGATGCTTGACTTTGCTCAGGGTTTGCTTGATAAGGCCCAGAGGCAAGGGGTTATGATTCACTTGCCAATTGATAACGTTGTAGGCAGAGAATTTTCGCCTGAGACGGAATCACAAACTGTTAAAAGCAGTCAAATTCCTGAAGATTGGGAAGGTTTTGATATAGGTCCGGAGACAGTAGAGTACTTTGGACAGATTGTCAATTCCGCCCAAACGGTGTTTTGGAATGGCCCTGTTGGTGTATACGAATTCGATCAGTTTGCTACAGGCACTATGGAGCTTGCTAAACGGATAGCCGCGTCAAATGCTACGAGTATTGTCGGTGGTGGTGATTGTGTCGCTGCAGTTCATAAAGCAAGTGTTTCAAGCCAAATTACCCATATTTCAACTGGCGGAGGAGCATCACTTGAGTTAATTGAGGGTAGGATCTTGCCAGGAATTGCTGCACTTACAGACAAGTAATAGTGGAAAGAGGATATAAATATAAATGAGTATTCTGGTTGATAATAATACTAAGTTGATCGTACAGGGGATTACAGGTCGCGCTGGGAGTTTTCATACTTTGAAATGTTTGGAGTATGGAACCAACATTGTTGGTGGTGTAACGCCGGGAAAAGGGAAAGAAAACTTCGAAGGGATTCCTGTTTTTGATACTGTCCATCAAGCTATGTCTGAGACCGGTGCGAATGCAACGATGATATATGTACCCGCAACGTTTGCCGCTGATGCAATTATGGAGGCCGTTGACGCGGGAGTAGAATTGATCGTTTGTATTACCGAAGGAATTCCTGTGTTGGATATGGTGAACGTGAAACGCTACATGGAAGGCAAGCTATCGCGTTTAATTGGTCCTAATTGTCCGGGAATTATAACCCCTGGACAATGCAAAATCGGTATTATGCCTGATTATATTCATAACTCTGGCCATGTTGGTATTGTTTCCAGGAGTGGGACATTAACTTACGAAGCCGTTCATCAAGTTACACAGTTGGGGCTTGGTCAGTCGACGTGTGTTGGCATTGGAGGTGACCCTGTCAATGGCACGAGTTTTGTCGATGTCCTGGAGCTTTTCCAAGCAGACGATCAGACCGAAGCTGTAATCATGATAGGCGAAATTGGCGGAACGGCTGAGGAGACAGCGGCTACATATGTTAAAGAACATATGAGTAAGCCAGTGGCTGGCTTTATTGCTGGCCAAACAGCACCTAAAGGGAAACGGATGGGACACGCGGGGGCGATCATATCTGGTGGGAAGGGGACAGCGGCTGAGAAGATCAAAGCGTTAGAATCTGCCAACATTGCTGTTGCTGAAAGTCCTGCAGATATCGGTGAAACTTTACTTAATGCGATTGGTACAGTCTGAGATCGATCGATAGATCTACTAGATAGGGGTGTTCTTGTATTAAGTTGTCAATCAATAATCTTTATGGTGATTCTTGGCGTTTCTTGTTCGAAGAGTTGATTATTGACAGTTGCTTTAC
>JACLAC010012424.1_pt1 | contig 13379 bp, 16 predicted proteins | sample 8027881 | NCBI WGS metagenome assembly JACLAC01 (sample SAMN15725517, study PRJNA655200) | protist metagenome | isolation source: fluorescence activated cell sorting (FACS) single amplified genomes of... | place: Spain: Blaines Bay Microbial Observatory, Mediterranean Sea | collected 2016-01-19 | reverse complement strand
AGTTTGTCGCAAACGTGCGGTCCATATCCACTTGGGGAATGCACGAGGTCAGAGCGAACCGCACACAGCAATCATTTTGTTATCGCAACGGCACTCTTGCAGGAGTTCTGCATGAACTTCGACCAACCAACGTTACAGACATGCAAGTCACGATTGCAATGCCGCGCCGTTTGGTGCGACCTTCGGCGTTGCAACCAGTACACTGAGAGACAGCTGCTTTTCCTTAACGGTTGCTTCTTGCTTGCGGATTCAATCGTGATATGTGCTGTGCAACGACATTCTCTCTCTATGCTGCGCTACATGAAGCCGCTGCGCTCGCAATGCATGCATTTCTAAATGTGTGCGTATGCGATGCGTGGCGCATTTGCATATGCTGGGATCAAAGGGCCGCACACACAAATGGAACGGCTGAATGTCTTGCCCTTTTATGCCCAGCGCCACATGCTGCACCTCAAGTGACGTTGCAGGGCGGTGCGACGTTTTAGAGAGAGGTGAAGCCGCCAACATACGTAAGCTGGAGTACGCTTGCAGCAACTAACATTACGCTGGTACTGTGCGTAGACAGTTGCGTGCGTTTGTTTGCATGCGCGCGAAAGCCAGCGCACGATGCGAGCAATAAACTGCAGCCGCTCGCGTACTGTGTGGGCGCACTCGCTTGCGCGTGGGACCGCGTGCCTGGCACCCGACTAGCATGTGGATGTGGGGCGGGCAAAGGCGTGCGCGCGTGCGCACGCGCACCTACCTAGCACACGATTCAAGCAGGAAAGGTCTGGCGCACGCGCACGCGTGGTCCCAGCGCACGTAAATCAACAAGGATTCTGCTTCGGGTGCCCGCTGCTGCTTGAATGGTGGCGTACTTTGGAGGGCGGGCGTGCCAGCGCCATCAAATCATGTGGTCGTGCTAAACGGCAATTTTTGTTTGCAGCTGTTCGTACTTAAAAACCTAGCCATGCGCAAAAAGCCACTTTATGTCATATTCTTGCATCACAAGTTTTCGCAAACAAAATTGTTTTAGGGGGTAGTCGAGTCTCGTCTTAACCCACGTGGGTCTCTTGGGGCTCTTCATTGTGTTGCTCCGTTGGCCGGATATTGAATCTGCGAGAGAACTCATTGAGGGATTCCCAGCGATAGGCACTGCTCCATGGTGTGGAGCTTTTCCTTCCAAACAGGTCGATGTCATCACCTTGGAGGCAGTGCTCGAACACGGAGTTGCGCAAGCACACGAAACTTCTCGCTCGTTACGGCCTTCGCCCCACTCGGCAGCTATTACTATGGCAGGCGAGCAGGACGCGGAGCACGGGCTCGCGGGGCCTCCGTTGACCTGGACCCAACTGCGCCAGGAGACCCAGGAACGACCCATTCGGCTCATCCGACGGTTCCTCATTGACCAACCCAACGGAAAGCAACGGGTTATCGATGACGCCGCAGCTAGCGGCCAATCTGAACTTTCTGCCGATTGCAATAAGCTTCACTCCTGCAGCGCGTTACAGCCAGAACTCCATTTGAAAACGCTTTGGCAGGAATGTCGAGAGGCGGAAGGAGATTGGACTGCTGACTGTGAAGTCGTTGCAGGAGGGGAAGCTTGGCCTGATGCTTGCCGCCACACCCCTATGCATCCGTGCCATGCGGAGGGCTGTATTGTGGCATCTTGTCACGAACAGAGAGCGGAGCCTGTGCTCCATATCTACCGCGGCATGCTCTTCGGGTTGCCTCTTGCGGTCACGGCGTTCAACCGCTACAGCAAACTGTGCGAGGCTATTTGTCGGCGGTGGGTGCATGTCCTGCTCAACATGTATTTCGACTACGCTACAATCCAGGACTGGTCATCAGCGAATACCAGCGGCCAAGCTTTGGTACGGAGGCTCATGAGGTTGATGGGTACACCCTTCGCGAGTGACAAACAGCAGGACATGGCAAGCCACGGGCTTTTCCTGGGGTTGACGCATGACCTCACGGAAGCAGCCTCCCACCATCGCGTCAGGTGCTGGAGTCGAGAACGCCTGGTACATAATGCCACATCTATTATTGGTATGGCGGAGAAGTCTAGCGCGTTGTCGCCGGGGATGGCAGCGAAGCTGTACGGCTGCGCCAACTTCTTCGAGCTGGGCGTCTTTGGCCGCGTCGCAAGAGGCGGTCTAAACGCGATCAAGGACCGACAGTACTCGCATGACACCCAGCTCTCTTCCGAGCTACGACGAGCGTTCCACATGAACTTGGCGTTGGTTGAGCTCCGTCCAGAACGTGTCGTGCACCTTGGGCCGCGGCTATCCCATCGGTTCGTGGCAGCATCGGATGCGGCGTGGGAGCTCTCCAGCAGGGGTGGATCTGGCGGCTACCTGCTAGTCCTCGACCCAGGGCTTGCGACCGAATCGCGCCTCGCCAGCGTAGCGTCGTTGCCGCTGTCACTTTATCGCTGCTGGCACTTCACAGACACTTGTATTGCGCAGCTCGAACTGTGCATTGTCTATTTAGTGCTAATCTGGGATGGGGCTTACTTGCGCGGCCGCACGGGCATCTGGCTCATCGATAATACGGCCGCGCTCATTGCGCTCATCTCCGGACGCAGCAATAGCGATGACCTAGATACCCTGGCAGCTCACATCCAGTCGGCGTTGTTCAGCCTCGAGCGCGTCATGCATTTCGAGTGGGTCCAATCCGACTCGAACTGGGCGGACGGCATCAGCCGCCGCGGCTTTCAGGACGAGTGGCACTGCCGTCATCACTTCCATCCAGAATGGGCCGTGGCACCTCCCATCCTGCTCTCTCTTCCTACACGCGCAGTGATTCGCCTATTTTCCTTCTTCTGAGTGCCTTGGGTGACATTGAGTACCTTGGGACTGCCAGCCTGGGTAGCTGAGTAGGGGATGACTCTGCTAGGCCAGGACCGGTTCAGGATAATAAGCCCAAGTCAGAAAATAAAATAGAGTCGGAGAGGATCACGCGAAACATGTGTTTCCCATTCGAGTTTGGCAGGCCTGGGTGATGGGGCATCATTTGGGCGGGGGAGGTGCCGCCACATCCTTGGTGATAAGGATGGGTTGAATATCATCGGGGCGGGGCGATGAAGGGATTCATTGGTGCCCCCCGCTGAGGTGTTGACACTATCGTATCTCATCCTCGACTCAGTCATCCCTCCAAGCGGGCTGTCCCTGTCACTGCGGTTACCAGCGAGGGATTCAACAAGCCATCATTCATCCAACCTTTGAGCAGCAGCTCAACTCTCTGTTGCCGCTTTTGGCTCAGAATCCGCCAAACGGCGTCCTTTTTCCCACCCTGCCCTCCCTGCCTCTGCTCCCCTGGGAGGTCTGAGACTATTCCGCCTTTACTTAGGCCTGAGTTGGTATATGGGGTTTTGGCACGGGAGTGGCATTCCCCATGTATCGATTCAGTGTTCTCCTGGGACTGCCAGCCTGGGTAGCTGAGTAGGGGATGACTCTGCTAGGCCAGGACTGGCTCAGGATAATAAACCCAAGTCAGAAAATAAAATAGAGTCGGAGAGGATCACGCGAAAATGAGGCGTTTGTCAATGGTGTCAGTTTCCAGGGAAAATGGTATATTCTGCACGGGTGTCACTGAGTACGCTGTTGATTGAACTGACATTGGGAGACCTGTTATGATTGCCTGTTGGCAGTCCCTGGTTGGCTGGGAGAGATATTTCGGTTTGCGACCTTACAGCCAATCGTGGGGCGACGGCAGGCCACCGTGCTTCTGATAAATTAGGCGGTAGCGTGGTGCTGGCGGTTGGTCTTTTCTCGGTGACAGGTTGCTGGTTGAAGACACTGCTATTGAGGTCAGGTCGCTTCCCCTACTAGACGGTAAGCGACTTCATGCGACCGAGGCTGACGCATACTTGGGTGCCTCGAGCCTCCCAGACCGAGTACCGGGCACGACGAAACTCTCTGAAACGGAACGGTCTGATGACCTCATGGAGTTTGCTGAGGATGACGCGGAATTGGGTGCCTCCGTGCATCCCAGACCGATGACCGAGCACGACGAAATCTCTCTAGGTCGGAACGGTCTGATGACCTTATTCAGATGGTGAGGCTGACGCGAAATTGGGTGCCTCCGGGCATCACAGAACGAAGAACGAACATGAACAAATTGCTCTGAATCGGAATGGTCTGATGACCTTACGCAGATTGATGAGGATGACGCGGAATTGGGTGCCTCCGAGTATCTCAGACCTCCGTGCATCCCAGACCGATCACCGGAAACGATGAAATCTATCTGTATCGGAACGGTCTGATGGCCTTATGCAGATTGCTGAGGATGACGCGGAATTTGGTGCCTCCGAGCATCCCAGACCGATTACTGAACATGATAAAATCTATCTAAATCGGAATGGTCTGAAGCCCTCTGCAGATTGCCGCCGCATTGATGTGCGCGAACTGAGGACGAAGAGGGTGACGTACTCGTGCGGTGGACGACCACAACGAGAGTGGAACACATCCGGCTGTAGTTGCTGAGGTTTCGGCTGTGTATGATGAGGTCATGGTTCATGTCTACGCTTTCCTCTTTACCCTAGGGTTGCTTGCAACACCAGTACGGTGGAGGAGCGATGACTCCTCAGCGTCCAAGAACTTATTGCTACTGTATTGCCACCTCCATTTTTGGCCTGCAGTGCCTCCACATGGCATGGCATTGTCATGGGAGGGCGGCACAGTGGTATGGCTTGTGGCGCGTCGGCGGCAAACCACAGCTGGCACCGCGTGGACAGTTGCATCCGCTCATCTTGCGCCGAGTCTCCATGATTCCTGTTCCAAGGCTTCTCGACGATTTCTTGGAGTTGGGCTCCCGAAAGAGTCCTTATTTAAGTATCGGCGTCTCGTTGCCACTAGACTTGGTCGGGTTGCCAACGGACCTGAATAAAGAAGATGACGGGAAATCTGCCATGGTAGTCTTAGGGGGTCTCGGGTTGCATCTGCTACATAGCACGTTCACTAACGTCCCGTATTGACCCCGAGGCGGCTTAGCGTTGGCTTGGATTCTTGAAGCAGATCTTGGGTGACGAAGGGCTGCTAGCTGAACAGGTACGGAAGTTGGCAGGGACAGGTGTGGTAACACATACTGTCGACCGTTCTTCAAGCAGGCAACACAGCCGAATCCCTACTTGTCCGTGCCCTTGTTTATGCATCCCTGTGGTGGGCCTCGTACCTCTCCCTTCAGCATTCGTCACTATGGACGGCTGACGGGTCACATCAATCGACATTCTGCTTCCGGAGTGATGCTGCAGGGACAAGCAGAGGTATCGCGGCGGTGGAACGCGGAAGCGGGATCCGAGTGAGGCTGAGAGGACCTGACTATGGATGTTGATTTTGTTCCCCTACTGACAAGGAGCAGCTTCTGGAGCGGGACGACCACAAACATAGGATACCAAGAATTCCTGGCGTTGTTGCTGTGCCGCGGGCCGTCCCACGTAGATGCCACCAATGTTTGGGCCTTTGTCGGCACCAATGGCGTCTTCCTATCCGCTTTCCGAAATTGAATGCTGGAGAGGCCAAGTGGTGGCTGCAGTTGGCCAAGTGCGACATAGCGCTGGCGTCAGTGCGAGTTGAGTCCCACAGTAACATCATACACGCTCCATCGCGGGGCGAAGCTTATGTGGTTGGGACCAAACGTGTTGGGTCTTTGCCCAATGTTGGGTGACGTGGAAGGTGTCCCTGGTCCCCAGGGTTTGGTGAGGCTGGCGTGGAGCTACTCCGTCGCAGGCCCTTGGCTCAGCTAATTTAGTTGTGCTGTACTACGTGGCACATTGGCTATACCTAGTCATGTGTGTAGTCTTCATGACTTTCTGTCGACATTTTAGCTCAAGCCATTCGGCGCCAACTTGTTGCATGTGTTCCATGGCGTGAGTTTCGCTGGAATCAAGTTCTCCCTTGCATAGTCATGGTTTGGTCGAGTTCTCGTATGTATAGATTCTACGCTGAATTTTGCCGAATTTGGGGAGACTGGCGCCACGTGGCGATCGAACGAATTCTATGGATCTGGATGGGTTCCTTCCTGAGGGCTGTGGAAGGATTTGTGCTTGATCCAGATCTTCTTAAGGAGGTTGGTCAGTTTTCGGACGCGCAAGGTTGGACAGAGCCTTTTACGTTAGAAGGTGTTCAATCAGATGACGCGAATACTCTCCGGAAATGCACAATAGATGCAACGGCCTTCTTGAGATGCGCATTGGAATGCGCGGGAAGTGTGGCAGCGGCCAAGCGCGGGGCGTCGGTGAGCTCTGACCAGACGAAGGCGCAGCCGGAGCAGAAGAAGACGCAGGCGACGTCAGTGAAGCTGCGCTTGTCGGCTACTGCTGGACAGGAGGTGAGTGATGCTGCTGGTACTGACGCTTCCGCTGCTTTGGTTGCCTCGGTGTTGACGTCGAAGGTAAATGTTGACGTGCCGCAACTTTTGCACGAGGCAGGGCTTGCCTGTCTACCCGTCATACACCGGGCTGAGGCTGAGGTCCGGAAGATCCTGGTGGCCGAAGGTAAAGCAACGCGGGTGCAGACGAGGAAGGGCTTCGCATATATCGGCCTAACGTCACCTGGCATGTTGCATTCGTGGCTGCCATCGGGGCCAGGGGGTGGAACGGAAGTCTTAGGGTGCCAGTAGACGGAGTCGCTACCGAGCCATACATCGAAGAATGCGTTGCAGGCCTTGGGCAAGGCATGGCAAGGGGTTTCTGCGCACCCGATGTTCTTTGGGAGCTTCATGCAATGGCTGGCGGCGTGGCATAGATACTTGAAGGCAGCCTTGGCCGCGGGGCACTTCGCTTGGAGTCATGCTGCGCAGTATGTTGACCTCCTGGGCAAGCTGGCAGATTCATCCGCAGCTGTGGCAGTGTCGTTTCTGGGTTCCCCTCCTATCCTCTACGACGAAATGCTGCGGAAGCAGGTTGCAAGGTGTGCGCAGCACCGTGACCCGGACCTTGACTTGGACAAGGCGTTCAGGCAGACGGATGATGACCTTATGAAAGCCTGCATGGTACGAGTTGACCAGGTGGTGAGAGGCGGCCATTGCAACTGCAGAGAGCCTGATTACCAAACGAACAGCAGCACCGGAGGTAGTCCAATGGCGAGCTGAAAGTGCTGCCAGGGCCATGGCTAAGCAGCAGCAGGCTATGCAGGGTGACCGTGACACTGAGTCCGAAGGGCAGCCCCAGTTGGTCGATCTGCAGCGGGCGAAAGATGCTGCAGGAGCGAGGGACCGATCTCGCAGCCAGAGGCGCGAGCAGCGATGGAATATATGGCCGACAGGCAAGCCGAAGGGCGATCCTGGAAGCGAAGGTGCTGGCACCGGGGCGTCTCGTTGCCAAAGGAGATTCTGGAGGCGGTTGAAGTTGCAAGTTGCGAGGGAGCGGTCGATACGTGAGTCGGCATTGCCCGAAGACGACCTCACTCGTCACATGCTCTGTATTCCGCTCACGCAGATCCCGCTCCAGCAAGAACGGAGACTCCGCGAGGGCAAATCACTCTCGCCAGGCTCAGATATGCACATCGATTGGACCCAACAAGTGGATATTCCACCGTACCGGGACGGGTACCTGTCTGATGGTGCGCCGCATCCAAACAACCCATGCAGACGGAGGACCCAGTCGCCACCGACCGTGCAATTTTTGAATTGAGAGCCCATCAGCCAATCGTGGGGCGAAGGCAGGCCACCGTGCTTCTGGAAAAATTAGGCGGTAACGTATGCTAGCGGTTGGTCTTTTCTCGGTGACCGGTTGCTGGTCGAAGACACGGCGATGAGGCCAGGCCGCTTTTCCTACTAGACGGTAGGCGACCTCATGCGACCGAGGATGACGAGGAATTGGCTGCCTCGGGCATCCCAGACCGAGACCGGACGCGACGAAACTTTCTGAATCGGAATGGTCTGATGACCTCATGAAGTTTGATGAGGGTCGCCAAATTTGGGTGCCTCCGAGCATCCCATATCGATTACCGGACCGAACGAAATCTCTAAATCGGAACGGTCTGATGACCTTATTCGGGTGATGGGGCGGACGCGAAATTGGGTGCCTCCGAGAATCCCAGACCGAAGACCGAACATGGATAAGTTGCTATGAATCGGAATGGTCTGACGACCTTACGCAAATTGATGAGGATGACGCGGAATTGGGTGCCTCCGAGCATCCCAGACCTCCGAGCATCCTAGACCGATTACTGGAAAACATGGAATCTATGGGAATCGGAATGGTTTGGCGACCTTATGGAGAAGGCTGAGGGTGACGCGGAATTGGGGGCCTCTGAGCATCCCAGACCGATTACCGAACATGATAGAACCTATCTGAACAGGAATGGTCCGATGACCTTGTACGGATTGCCGCCGCATTGATGTGCGTGAGCTGAGGACGAAGAGGATGGCGTACTCGCGCGGTGGACGGCCACAGCGAGAGTGGAGTAAATCCTACTGTAGCGGCAGAGGATTCGACTGTGTATGAGGAGGTCATGGTTGATGGCTTCGCTTCCCTCGTTGGCCCTAGGGTTGTGGCTAAACCACGACGGTGGAGGCGCGATGAATCCTCGGCGTCCAATATATTATTGATACTGCCGTGCCACATCCATTTGACATGCAGTGTCTCCACATGGCAAGGTCGTGTCATGGGAGGGCGGCACAATGGTATGGTTTAGGCGCGTCGGTGGCAAACCACGGCGGCCACCGCATGGGCAGCTGCATCCGCTCATCGTGCGTCGAGTCTCCATAATTCCTGTTCCAAGGTTGCTCGACGACTTCTTGGGGTTGGGCTCCCAGAAGAGTCCTTATCGAAGTATGGGTGTTTCGTTGCCACTCGAATGATCGGGTTGCCAACGGACTTGAAGAAAGAGGATGACGGGAAATCTGCCAGGGTAGTCTTGAGGTCTCGGGTTGCATTGACTACATGGCACGCCCACTAACGTCCCGTACTGACCCCGAGGCGGATTAGCGTTGGCTTCGATTCTTGAGGCAGATCTGCGGTTACGTAGGGCTGATAGCTGAACAGGTACGGGAGTTGGCTGGGACAGGTGTGGTAGAACATACTGTCTACCGTTCATCGAGAAGCAACACCGCCGAATCCCTGCTTGTCCGGGGCCCTTGCTAAGGCATACCTCTCCTTTCAGCATTCGTCACTATGGACGGCTGACGGGTCACATCAATCGGCATTCTGCTGTGGGAGTGATGCTGCAGGGACAAGCAGATGTATCGCGGCGGTTGGAACGCGGAAGCGCGATCCGGGCGAGGCCGAGAGGACCCGAGTTAAGCGTCGATAGCTGTTCCCCTACTGGTATGGGAGCAGCTTTTGGAGCGAGACGACTACCAAATAGGATACCGAGAATCCCTGGCGCTGTTGCTGGGCAGCTGGCCGTTCCCTGTAGATGCCACCAATGTTTGGGCATTGCTGACACCGACGGTGTCCTCCGGTCCGCCTTCCCAAATTGGATGCTGGAGAGGCCAAGTGGGGGCAGCAGTTGTCAAGTGTGACATAGCGCTGGTTTCAGTGCGAGTTGAGTCCCACAGTAACATCATACACGCTCCATCTCGAGACGACGCTTATGTGATGCAGCTATGGAGGAGCATTGTGCGACGCCAATCCTAGCTGCATGGTACTATGGAACTGAGATGGCCGAAGGCGATGTGAGGAATTTAAATGTGGTGGCCAGATTTATATTCGGTTTCACTGCCACGCATGCTAGCTTGTGCGAGCCCAGGGTGAATCGCAACGCCTTGAGGTTTCCACGCGGATGTGTTCTTACATGTGGGTCCAGATCCTTTTCCCTTGAGAATCTGGCGCCTAAGCGATATGAGCTGGGTGGATCCATGTTAGCATGTTCGCGTGGAGTAGCATGAGTTTGGGACTGGGTGTGGCTCCATGCAAAGGTGCTTCCCATTAGAGTTTGGCAGGCCTGGGTGATGGGCCATCATTTGGGCGGGAAGGGGTGCCGGCACAGCCTTGGGCATGCGGAGTGTGCAGTACCAGGGGGGCAGGACTGGGGTGATCCATTACTGCCCCCTGATAGGCTAATGTCACTATGGAATCCTCATTCTCGGTTCAGTCATCCCCTCCGCGGGTGCTGTTCCTGCCACTTGGCGACTGGATCAGCAGAGCAATCACACTACAGCTACAGAGCAGCTATTCTACATATCTGTTGGCCGTTTCTTGCTCAGTGCATTTGGCAACTTCGCCAAAACGGCATTGCTTTCTCCCACCCTACCCTCCCTGTCTCTGCTCCCCTGGGAGGCCAGAGACTATTACGCCTTTAACTAGGCCTGAGTCGATATGGGGTTTTGGCACGGGCGTTGCATTCCCCATGTATCGATTCAGTGCTCTCCTGGGACTGCCAGCCTGGGTAGCCGGGTAGGGAACGACCCAGCTAGGCCAGGTCTGGTTCGGGAGAACAAGCCCAAGTCAGAAAACAATCAAGGAAATGGCAGAGCCAATTCTCGGAGAGGATCACGCGGGAATGAAGAGAGCACCCTGAACATGGGACGCTCGGTGAAGACACGTCTGAAGATCGCTTCGGATCAGCGGTGGCCAGCAGCGCCCTCGCGGAGCGTTCCTGGCGGATCTGCCGGTTTGAGACCATCCAGGAACGTCCCACGAGCCCCACGGAGGACAGTCACGCCTTTTGCTAGCTATTGAGCTCAATACGCCGGCTGCCAGAACTTGGTGCGGGCATGGTATCCGAGAAGCAGAATACGGTGCGTTCCAAATGCGGATTAAGGCCATTGTACATCGACGAAGGTCTTGACGTATTTTGGCGGACGACAGGCTTGATATATATGCTGGCGGACTCCTCCGTTTGGGTGCGCTCCTCTGACCCGATCTTGCAGCAGACGATTCCGGCGATGCGACGGAAGTTGACGGTTGAGGTACGCGGGGACCCGGCTCCCCCGCTTCCTTCGTGTTGCTCTGGTGGCGGATTCACCGGCTCGTGGGGGCACCGCTGACCAGAGGCGTGGCGCACGTTGAGGCGCAGGTGCAGATTCTAACAACTGGTCCGGCGGTGTCGAACCCGTGTTGCGCGGGAGCCTTTACAGGTTCCGTGGGGGCCGACACAGCTGGCGATTGCGGCTGGACCCTACGTGAGCAAGTGGAAATGCTGGGTGTTGCGGAGAAGTTAGGTGTGAAGTTGTGGCGGTGACTGCCCAGCGGGCTACGGGAGTTGGCACTGGAAAGGATTGACTCCCGGTTCTGGAAGCCAAGCTTCAAGTGGTGAAGAACGCATCCGCTGGAATATCGCTGAATAGTACAGCCTCGAGATGCGTGCATGGCATGGGTTCGCAGCGTACATCCTGGCGTAGCCAAATTCGCATACTCTACCACCACGGTCGGGCCATGAGGTTGCATTGCGGATGTTGTTGCTCAACTCCCCGAAGACGGCGTCACATTACTGCCATTCGGTGAAGTGGGCCAGCGCAAAAATTGGGATTGGGCATTTCGTGGTGCGATGATAAAGTGAAGCAAACTCTTCGTGTAGTCCATGAAAGGCATATTCAACAAATTGGAGGCCCGAAACGGTAGGCTTCCTCATGCCGCCTGGCAATGTATCGTCACAAATTCGATTGCCGGATGGACTTGGCATCACGTGTGGGCTGCGAGAGCAACCTCTTATGGCGTGGGAGTTTCTGTGCGGGTTCCAGAGGAAGATATACCCATGCAAGCTGGTACCGCTACTGATGCGTAGCTGGGTTGACGCGATTGGCATTCAGCCATATTTGTGGAATGTGGTATTTTTCATTTGAGGCTGATACGTAGGAACATCAGCCTGCGGCTTGCTTTCGCAAAGAAAGCACTTGTGGTCATGCCGAGTCGTGGCCATGTGCGTGCCATCGGCTGTCAGCATTCCTTGTGAACATGTGACCACATGATCGGAATTTCCAATTCTCGGCATATTCCTTGATCGTGCAAGGAAACGATTATTGGCGTTCCCACATGTGCGAGATGCATATGCTTTCGTGACGAAATCTTTCAGTGCGGATAAGGCCACACATCTTGCTGCACATGGCTCCACGATTGAAGAACTTTTGTATAGTGGTGAGTGGCGATCGGCCGCAGACCTATGCATGCCGATGTTGCATCTGTAGCCAAAGAACAGCTTTTCCAATCAGTGTTTGCCGACAGCGGTTATGTGCCCGAGCAGGGAACAACCCTGTTGCAGCAATAGTTGTGGGTGCTCGTGCCGTTCTAGCCCTAACTGAGTGTATAGAATATTGGACGGTTGAAGAACACTTTACTGCTCCTAGTTCCCCTCCCTCCCATTTTCCTCATGTTGTGATGTCGATGCTTATCGCCGTCATCATGCCGCATACCCTAGCATGAGACGAAAAAAGGAGGGTTGCACCGGTTGGGTTTGGTCGGCTTGGGCTTGAGAGGGTCTGCGATGGTTTGTGGGTGGCTCTGCTCCCCCCCTTGCGCTCGGAATGAGAGCTGCGACGGGGGGTTCTGCGATGGGGGTGAGTGTGCCCGCCGCCGTGTGCATACATAGCACACTGGTGCTTTGGGGCGCTCTCCCCGACGTAGCTGACGCCCTCGCCCGCCTACCGTGAATGTCCCCTGGCTTGGGTTGGGACCAAACGTGTTGGTTCTTTGCCCAAGGTTGGGTGACGTGGAAGGTGTCCCTGGTCCCCATGGGTTTGGTGAGGCTGGCTTGGAGCTACTCCGTCGCAGGCCCTTGGCTCAGCGAATTTACTTAGTTGTGCTGTACTACGTGGCACATTGGCTATACCTAGTCATGTGGGCTCGTCCCACTTGTAGGGGTCAACACCGCGGTGCGGACCCGTATTGCCAACAAGGAAGGCCAACAATGCCGGTTCCGGGCTTGCGGTTCAGGGGGCGGTTCCTTGGCCCCATGTTGGCCCTTTGTTTGCCCTTTGTTGGCCTCCAGTTCTGGTGCGATTCCTTGGCCCCATGCTCGCCCTTTGTTGGCCTCCAGTTCCGGTGCGGACCCACATGGCCAACAAAGAAGGCCAACAATGCCGGTTCCAGGCTTGCGGTTCCGGGGGCGGTTCCGTGCGTCCTTCTTGCTCGTGCCGGTTGTTGTATTACAATGTACTACAGTTGTACTACGACGTACTGCATTTGTACTACGACGTACTACATGTGCACTACGACGTGTTACATTTGTACTACGACGTACTACAGTTGTACTACGACGTACTACACTTATACTACGACGTACTACGTTCGTATTACGACGTACTACATTTGTACTACGACGTACTACATTTGTACTACGACGTACTACACTTGTACTACGACGTACTACACTTGTACTACGACGTACTACATTTGTACTACGACGTACTACACTTGTACTTTCGACGTATTACACTTGTACTACGACGTACTACATTTGTACTACGACGTACTACACTTGTACTACGACGTAGTACATTTGTATTACGACGTACTA
>JACLAC010016929.1_pt1 | contig 13381 bp, 8 predicted proteins | sample 8027881 | NCBI WGS metagenome assembly JACLAC01 (sample SAMN15725517, study PRJNA655200) | protist metagenome | isolation source: fluorescence activated cell sorting (FACS) single amplified genomes of... | place: Spain: Blaines Bay Microbial Observatory, Mediterranean Sea | collected 2016-01-19 | reverse complement strand
GCCAAATGTAAAAAGTTCTATCTGCTTATCAAGAATCAATTCTATCTTGAAACTAATCAGTAGAGGAAGTCATGAAAAAAAATCTCTTTAACAGATTTTTAAAATTCTCCACTCTAACAGGTGTACTTGCGCTTACAGCGCTATCAAATTCTGCTCAAGCACAAAGTTGCTCCAGCTACAACGAATCACCAATGCTGGCAAATGCGGTAGCATCCGGAGCACTACCAGTGGTTGGAGACCGTATTCCTGAGGAACCCCTAGTTTTGGAGGTCGCAGAGCAAATTGGTGTTTATGGTGGAACAATGGTTGATACCACGGGGGGAAACCGTTTAGCAGAATTCCGTCACTTTGGATATGAACCACTCGTGCGTTGGTCTGTTGATGGAAGCCAAATTGTACCTAATGTCGCCAAGAGTTGGGAGGTTTCTGATGACGCTACAACGTACACTTTCCATCTGCGAAAGGGGATGAAATGGTCTGATGGAGAAGAATTTACTGCTGATGATATTGTGTTTTGGTGGAAGTACGTTGAGTCTAACAAGGATATCCAATCCAAGCCGCGCGGCTACTTGGTTGTTAAAGGTGAGCAGGCAACAGTACAAGCTGTGGATAAAAATACAGTCCGGTTCTCTTGGTCGAATCCTAATGGCTTGTTGTTAGAAAATCTGGCCTCTCCTTATGGAGTTCGGGTGGTGCAATTTGCTGAGCACTACCATCGACAATTCATAAAGGGTTTGAATCCAGATGGAGTTGCAAAGCTAATGGCTGCAGATGGAGCTACAGATTATACTCAGTGGTGGACTGCTAATGTCGGTAGCTATGGTAAGCAGTCCGAGTACAACAATCCTGCTCGCCCTTCTATACATGGATGGATTCCAAAAGAACCTTTCCTCGGAAAAGAGCAATTCAAGTTCGAAAGAAATCCTTATTATTTTAAGGTTGATAAAGCCTGTAACCAACTCCCCTATATTGATTATCGTCAATGGGTTCTGGCTGCGGATACTGAAATCCAGTTGGCAAAGTCGCTGACAGGTGAGGTTGATATTAGCCGAGTTAATATCTCCACTCCGGCTAATCGAAGTGTTTTCTTTGAAAGCATGGAGCAGGGAGACTACCGTTTTGTTGCTGCAGACTCAGCTGACATGAACGTAGCTAATTTCCAGTTCCCGGAAAACCATCCTGATGAATTCAGGGCGTCTGTATATCAGAACAAGAACTTCCGTATCGGGCTTTCCCATGCAATCGACCGAGAAGAACTGATCGATGTGGTTTTCCTTGGTCAGGGAGAACCATACCAAGTAGCACCTCGTCCTCGTTCCCCATTTTATTCAGAAAAGATGGCCAAGCAGTACACAAGTTTTGACCCTGAACTTGCTGCTGAATATTTGGATAAAGTACTTAGCAAAAAAGACAGCAATGGATTCAGAGTAAGGCCTAATGGTGACCGTTTCGTTGTTGTCATTGCGGTCAACAAAGACTTCAAGTCTGACTGGGTTGACATGATGGAGTTAATCAAGGGGTATTGGGAGGCGGTTGGAGTAGAAACCGTGATTGAGGTTCTGTCTGATGCGACTTCTACCAGTCGGCGTGGGGCGGTCGATAATGATATCGGACTTTGGTTGTCCGAAAATGGAGCAGGTCGCTTACCATTGTTGGCACCAAATGATCTACTTGGGGCGGACAATGATCTTGATTGGAAGAAATATCATGTTACCAGTGGGAAAGAGGGAACAGAACCTCCCGCGAATGTTAAGCGAATGCTAGAACTGATTGATCAGATTCCACTGGTGGCTGGTGCAAAGCAAGATGCTGTTATGCGTGAATTTTTGGAACTGGTGACAGATAACTTCCCTCGCATTGGAATTGCTCTACCGGCTGGCAACTACAGGGCTGTCAGCAATCGCCTCCGCAATGTGCCTGAGCCCCTGATGGAGGGTTGGATGTACCCTGGAATATCTCCTGCTAACTTTTCAACCTTTTACATAACCAAGGATAAGCAGTAGTAAACTGGGGGTGAAGATTGAGATTGCTTCAATATCTTCGCCCCACTTTGAATTCCTAATCAGATGCTTAGATTTCTTGTCCGAAGACTCTCTCTGATGATGATCACGGTCTTCGTCATAACTGTGGTATCTTTTTTCATTATCATTCTACCACCCGGTGATTTCGTGGATAGAATCGTATTGGAGGCCAATCAGTATGGGGAGGTCTTTGAAGAGCACGAGATTGCGGATCTACGCCGTATGTACGGACTCGATCAGACTGCTTTCGAGCAATATCTGATTTGGATGGGAAATATTCTCTTTCGTGGAGATTTCGGCTATTCCTTCGGGTGGGACGTTCCAGTTTCTGAATTAATTTCTCAACGCTTGGGACTGACGACGACTCTCTCCATAGTTACCCTCATGTTCATCTGGATAGTAGCGATCCCAATTGGAATTTATTCTGCGATTCGTAAGTACTCTCTTGGTGATTATGCGGCCACTTTTGTGGGTTTTATTGGGCTTGCTGTACCAAATTTTCTCCTAGCACTGGTTCTCCTCTACATTTCATTCCGTTACTTTGGCCAAAGCGTAGGGGGTCTGTTCTCCCCAGATTATATCAATGCACCATGGTCATTCGATAAGTTCCTCGATTTACTATCGCACCTCTGGATACCGACAATTGTTTTAGGGACTGCTGGGACTGCGGAAGTTATCAGAAAAATTCGCGCTAACCTCCTTGATGAATTGCATCGCCCGTATGTGCTTACAGCCCGCGCCAAAGGGCTCAAGGAATTGAATCTGGTAATTAAATATCCTGTGAGACATTCGCTTAATCCCTTTGTTTCCGATTTGAATGACCTATTTGTAAAAATCATCTCGGGTGAAACAATTGTTGCTGTCGTACTGGGTCTGCAAACGACCGGGCCCCTTCTTTTGCAAGCTCTTAAGGAAGAAGACTTGTACCTCGCATCTTCCCTAATCATGTTCCTTAGCTTTCTTGCTGTTCTGGGGACTCTATTATCGGATCTGTGCCTGATGTTATTAGATCCACGCATCAGACGCCAAGCGAGGGAAGGAGAAATGATGTGAGTTTCGCTACAGATAACGCTAGTTACGGAACATTGATCTGGCGAAGATTCCGGCGACATCGGTTGGGCTTTTTTGGGTTCTTGCTCACAATTTTTATTTTTCTGGTTGCTGCATTCACTGAATTCCTTGCTCCTCACTCACAATCCACATACAAAGCTCGTGATGTCTATGCGCCACCGCAACCGATTCGTTTCTTGGTTAAGGATCGATCTGGCTTGGAAAGCTTCAAGATTCACGTCCTTGGATATCGCTCAAAAGTAGATTACGACTCTGGGAAGCGAACTTTCACAGAAGATCCGCGAAAAATCATTCCACTGGGTTTTTGGGTTAAAGGGGACAAATACGAACTCTGGGGCTTAGTTGAATTTGATCGACACCTCTTCGGTCCCATTAAAAGAAGTGATCGTGTCTACTTTTTTGGTGCTGATAGGTTAGGTCGGGATGTTCTCAGTAGGACAATCCATGCGACTCGTGTGTCAATGACCATTGGTTTGGTGGGTGTTGCACTGAGTTTGATTTTAGGAATCATGATTGGAGGAATTTCAGGCTTTTTTGGTGGGTTCATTGACCTTGGTATTCAACGATTGATTGAAATCCTGCAGTCCATTCCTTCCATCCCATTGTGGATTGGTTTAGCCGCAGCGATCCCGCCGACAGCTCCACCAATTCAGACTTATTTCCTGATCACAATCATTCTTTCAATCATTGGATGGACCGGACTCGCCCGAGTTGTTCGAGGGCGTTTTATGGCTCTAAAAGATGAAGATTTTATCAAGGCAGCAAGGTTAGATGGAAATCAGCCAATCCGCATTATTTTCAAATATATGCTTCCTAATTTTATATCTCACATAATTGCGGTGGTAACTCTAGCGATCCCGGGGATGATCATCGCCGAGACTTCTTTGAGCTTTCTTGGGATCGGTCTTCGGCAACCTGTTGTCAGTTGGGGAGTATTGTTGCAGGAGGCTCAGAATCTCAAATCGATTTCCACGGCTCCTTGGCTGTTCCTTCCTGGTTTTGCTGTTGTGGTAGCAGTCTTGTCTTTGAATTTTCTAGGTGACGGCCTACGAGACGCAGGGGATCCCTATGAGATCTGATCTCTTGGTATCTGTCCAAGAGCTTTCCGTCTCTTTCTGGGAAGAGAAACGCCGCCTCCAGGCTCTAAAAGATGTTTCCTTTCATATCCCAAAAAGCAAAACGGTTTGTCTAGTTGGGGAATCTGGCTGTGGAAAGTCGGTAACTGCTCGAACTCTCCTTGGGATTACAGGTGCCAATTCAACAATTGATCAGGGCACAATCCACTACTCTGATCCAACAGGATCGCTGGTGGATATAGCTGGTTTGAAACCTGATTCGAAAGTTCTGCGAAGGTTGCGTGGTAATGATGCAACGATGATCTTTCAGGAGCCGATGACTGCGCTCTCATCCTTCTACACAATCGGAAATCAAATTGTTGAAGCTTTGAGACAACACGAAAGGGTCACCAAAAAACAGGCAAGAGCCAGGGCGATTGAAGTTTTGGAAGCAGTTGGAATGCCTGATCCACAATCACAAATGAATGCTTATACTTTTGAGCTTTCAGGTGGTCAGAGGCAAAGAGCTATGATTGCGATGGCGTTGATGACTAATCCTCGCCTACTGATTGCCGATGAACCCACGACAGCCCTAGATGTAACAACACAAGCAGTTATCTTGGATTTGATGCGCACCATCCAGAAGAAATTCGAGATGTCCATCTTGTTTATCACTCACGATCTGGGGGTTGTGTCAGAAATTGCTGATGAAGTTGTGGTGATGTACTTGGGAGAGGTAATTGAATCAGGACCAGTCGAACAGATCTTTTCAAAACCCCGGCATCCCTACACAAGAGCACTGATCTCTGCTGCACCAAACTACAATGGCAATCAGGAATCGAGACTACCTGTCATTCCGGGAATTGTACCTTCACTGTTTGAAAGACCCGCAGGATGTGCGTTTTCCTCACGCTGTAAATACGTGAAGTCAGAATTGTGTAGCATAGATAGGCCTCCAATTAATCTTGGCAGTACAAATGTTCGTTGTTTTCTGGAGAGGGCAGGTGTCCCTGAAAAGTTTGAAAAAGAGGAGGTAGCAACAACTATTGAAAAAAAGAGGATATCTAAATCAATCGTAAGCATGGCTTTGCAGGTGGAATCAGTGTCTCGAAAATTTGTGAAGCGAACTGGCTTGATCCGTAGAAAAGAGAGAATCGTTCAAGCTGTGTCTGAGGTAGACCTAGAAATCAGGGAAGGAGAAACAGTAGGTCTTGTAGGCGAGTCTGGTTGTGGTAAGACCACACTTGGTCAAACCATTGCGGGTCTGATGGATCCCTCCAATGGAAAGATCAAATTATCAATTAGTGGACAGATGCGTGAAATTTCAAACTTGTCTGAGCAGGCGAGAAGAGATGTTTGGCAGCACATCCGATTTGTTTTTCAAGATCCCTTTGCTTCACTCAATCCCAGGATGACCGTTTTTGAAATTGTGTCTGAGTCTTTGAAAAATGGACCATCACGAATTGAGAATCGTCGACTTAGGCAAGAGAGAGTGTATGAAGTCTTAGAAAGAGTTGGGCTTGATCCCGCCCAAAGTGACCGCTATCCTCACGCCTTTTCAGGAGGTCAGCGTCAACGTATTGGGATTGCCCGTGCCCTTGCTCCCAAACCGAAGATTGTGATCGCTGATGAGCCTGTATCTGCGCTTGATGTGTCAGTACAAGCTCAAATACTGAATCTTTTCCATGATTTACAAAAGGACCTTGGCCTGACCTATCTTTTCGTATCGCATGATCTGAATGTCGTTTCAAACATTTCTGACCGTGTCGCTGTAATGTATGCTGGACGGATTGTAGAAATTGCTAAGACTAATCAGATCTACAGTTCCCCCCGTCATCCTTACACTGCAGCTCTTCTTGCAGCCGTTCTTACGCCAGTATATAAGCCAAATAAATCTCAAAGAGAGCCGTTACAGGGACATCCTCCGAACCTCGCTAATTTGCCTCCAGGCTGTTCCTTTGCTTCAAGATGCCCTTTTGCAAGATCAAATTGTCATCACATTCCACCGAAGCTGGAATGTGATGACAATGGGGGGTGGACCGCATGTCATCGCAAGAATGAACTATCACTCGCAGGTTTAACAATTGTCAGTTGAATTATTGCAGTATGATGTTCGTGGCAGTGGCGATGAGTATTTCATAACCAAAATTTAACCAACACTCATAGGCAAATCGTTATGAAACAAGAAATTTATGGACATCTTTCTTTGGATACCATGGCCACACATATTCCCCATAAATTTATTGTGCCTGAGGGAACCAATACACTGCGACTTGAATTTACTCATACACCCGAACATCCAGGGGTTGGTAATATCCCACACCAGCTTAGTATTTCAGTTTATGGTCCGAATGGGGCAAGGGGAACAAGACACAACAACGATGATCAACAACCGATCATATCTAAAAACTGGGCTTCACCGGGGTATCTGAGTGGTCCGATTGAGCCAGGAAAGTGGACTGTTGAGTTAGATGTCCACCGCATCCTGCCGCCTGGTAGTGTGGATTATCAAATTAATGTTTTTTGTGGAAACGAAGTCACGGATTCTCGGACGCCAATGCCTGGTCCAATGATGCCAAATTCGTTGCGGCGTCGGGGTCCAGGTTGGTATACCGGTGATCTACATGGGCATACTTATCATTCAGACGGAGATTTCAGTCCAGCAGAATTTTTAGAGGAAGCTTTGAAGAGGGGGTATGACTTTGTTGCCCTAACTGACCACAATACACAGTCAGCAATTCCAGAAATTACTAGTCTTGCTGGAGAGGCAATAACCATTCTAAGTGGAGTGGAGTTGACAACCTTCAACGGGCATGCGGTTGTCCTTGGTGTCAACGAATGGACAGAATGGCGAGTCAAAGATGGCAATTCAATGAGTGCTCTGGCTTCAGATCTTCAAAATAGAGGAGCACTTTACATCATTGCTCACCCCAAGAGTGAGGGACACCCTATATGTACTGGTTGTCGATGGGCCTTTTCGGATATGATGCCAGGTCCAGCAAGGCATGTGGAAGTCTGGAACAGAGGCTGGGCCGGCTCTCATAACGAACCTGGACTACGCCAATTTTACAAATGGCTCAACGAGGGATTCCGTATGGTTGCTTCCAGCGGAACGGATACTCACCGTTCAATGCCTCCTGAGGTCCGTATCGGAGCAAATAGAGTTTACGCCTACGATAACACCCAGGATGAAATTCTTGATGGTCTCAGAAGAGGGCATAGTTTCGTGACCAGCGGTCCAGAAATCCAATTCACAGCTGAAACGGAAGATTCAGGAGCTTGTATGGGAGATTTGGTCAAGCCAGGTCAGCTAACTCTACATTTGGGTTGGTCTTCGGGGTCTAATGGAGTTGATTCCTCTGAGCTTGAGGCTGTCCTGATTAAAAATAACAAAACTTTGAGCCGTTGGTCATGTGGTGAGCATGAAGATTCTGAGTTCACAATTTTCTCTGAGGAAGCAGACTGGTTTTCCCTAGAATTGAGAGATCGAAGAGGTGAGCTTCATGCACTCTCAAATCCTATATTTGTTGGTCAGCAGGTTGGTACTTGGCGATAGATTACAAAGATCAGTAAGAACATATTCTATCACATTGCCTGGATTGTTTTAAACTCTTGAGGAAAAAAAACATTGGAAGATTTTATACTTTCATCAGGCCAGCAATTTGAGTTTGAAGTTCATCTTGATCGCAGCAACAAGGCAAGTTCTCCTTTCTTTGAGATTCCAGTATATGTGACAAAGGGAGTTACTAGGATTGATGTCACTTTCCAATATGATAAGTCTAATGATTGTTTGATAGATATTGGCATTTTGGATAGCACAGCAACCAATTTCCCGACTCAGAGAGGATTCCGTGGATGGAGTGGTGGGGCACGTGATCATTTCTTCGTAGCTCGAGATAGCGCAACTCCTGGATACTATGCTGGTGAGATTCATGAAGGCGTATGGAAAATAGTTCTGGGGCTTTACATACTCCCTGTAGAAGGAGCAAGCATCAAATTGGGGATGAAAGCAGATGATTCTGCTAGAAAATTATTCATTCCTCCAGAACCAGTTAGGGTGAGAAGAAACGGAGCGGGATGGTTTCGCGGTGATCTTCACTGTCACACGTACCACAGTGATGCTAAGGGATCCCCAGAGCTGTTAGCAGAAAATGCTAGAATGGTTGGGCTGGATTTTCTTGCGGTTACGGACCACAACACCACAACTCAGTGGCAGTATTTCGGACAGGAGAGTACAGAAGATTTAGTCTTTGTCCCTGGAATGGAACTAACTACTTACCGGGGCCATGCCAATATCTTTGGTCTTTCAGAGTGGATAGATTTTCGAATACGTGGAAGTGAAGACTTGCCTACATTTCTTGAGGAAGTAAAACGCCAAAATGCAATTTTTTCCGTCAACCATGATAAGGAACCTCTGATTTGGGACTATGACTATCCTGAAATGGATTGTATGGAGGTCTTCCATGGACACTGGCTTACAAGTAATGAGGGTATTTTGAAAACTTATGATCGACTGCTCGCGGAAGGTCGTCAAATTTCTCTGATCGGTGGTAGCGATCTACATCAGCCTGAAGAATTAAGATCTCCAGGGCCCTTTGGCCTAGGTAAACCCACAACAGTGATTTGGGCTCCTTATCTGGATGCTAATTCTGTAGTGGACGCTCTTAAAAAAGGATTCGGATATGTTACAGATTCTCCAACTGGTCCACATCTGATCTTTAATGTTAATTCTAAACCCATGGGCAGTTGCATCAAAAGCACTGAGTTAGACTCCAATGATCTCGATGTGAATTTTGAAGTAAGGGGTGCCAAAGGTGATAAACTACGTTTTATAACAGATGCAGGTTGTATTAAGGAATACAGAATTCCTTCAGAAGATTGGCAGGATGGAATAAAGACCTCAGTGCCAGGTAAATTTTTACGTGCAGAAATCGAAGCTGAAAATAGCCGTAAACGTCTGATCAACGAACTGTTAGATTGGTATAAAGAGCGCCCTATTTACAACCGATCTCAACAATCTTTGGAAGATCCTTCGAGAATTCTTAGATCGCTAAGCAATCCAGTCTTTTTTAAGGATGTTTGACAGAAGTTGAAAATTAAATTGCTTCCTTTGCTACTAAAAAATTCGGTTGAAACAACTCCTAAGTCAACATTACTTAGAAAAAAACAGATTCGGTCTACGCACATGTAAAAGGGCTTTCATTGAAACAATCAACATCCAAATCCAATTCTTACTGAATCTCACGGAGAACTATTCATCAGAGAGAAATGGCCTCTCGTAATTTTTCTGGAAGGACATGGCGAACGGGGGGATAATCTGGGGCTAATTCGAAAGCATGGCCTGCCTAAATTAGTTGGAGAAGGTCAGCAATTTCCTTTAGTTTTCGTAAGCCCAAACGGTCTGCCTGAGTCCTATTGGCGCAGGAGCTTCATTATTGCCCTGGTCGCAGAACCTCTAATAAACTACTCAATTGACTCAACTCGAGTTCACTTAACAGGACTGAGTATTGGGGATTTTTGACCTGGCAGGTGACTCTCGATTATTCAGAAAAGTTCGCTGCGATTGTACCTGTTTGCGGTGGGATGTCGTTCATTGATTTGCCGTTTATAGAGAGTATAAGAAATCTTCCTATTTGGGCCTTTCATGTCAGCGGGGAGGATGTAGTTATGTACCATGAATTAGTTTGGACTTTTGACAAAGTCAGCTTTCCAGGTGGGCGTGCGAAGCTTCTGATTCAGAACTCCACGACTGGATGCTGAGCAAAACCAGAACCCACTAGGTTGCTAGATAGCCTTATTACAAACATTCTGACCGGTCCCAGCATTAAGAACAGTATTGATGAACTTGGCTCGGATAAATTTTTTATCCAATGATTGGCCTTTGCATTTTGAACTCAATTTCGGTCCCCCCTTCTGCCATACTTACTAATTCGTCTGTCAAAGGGGGAAATCTGGCCAGGCTTTTCCTAGTAGATCTCCAAAGCTGTAGCTCCTAAATTTTTTTTTCATTGCTGAAGTATTTTTGTTGAGTCCATTTAAAGTATTTTTTTGAGTTTTAGATGATATGAAGTGTTCTAAGCAGAGATAGTAGTCCTTACCTTTGAAATGAGATTTCAGCCAGATTTACATCTGATGTTACTCCAGCAGATCATCAAAAAACTATTTGATTAATTTTTGATGTTCTCAGACTTTTCATCTGACACTAACGAGGCTATGTTTGCCACCAAGTTCGTTCAATCTGCTTAGTGAACAAATTATTGAGGAAAGACTTCATTATGACATCTTTGAAAGCTGCTGATGGGACAAATGTCCAAAAAGTTACTATTGCCAATGGTCCCTCAAGGGCCCAATTGATGAGTTATGGAGCAACATTAACGGAATTCAGGCTGGACGGAATCGCTTATTCCTTGGCCTTGGGCAGCCCTGATCTGGAAAGCTACAAAGGGAAGATGCAGTATTTTGGTGCTATTGTTGGACCCATTGCTAATCGAGTTGCACAAGGCAAGGCTCTACTTGATGGTCAAAGTTTACAGCTGGCAGTGAATGAAAACGGGAATGCCTTGCATGGTGGACTTGAGGGAATCTCACAGAAAAACTGGCAGGTTAAGGAATTGGAACATAATTGGGTCACCTTCTCTGTAGAAACCTCGGATGGTGAGAGTGGTTTGCCTGGACCACTTGAAATCATGGTGAGCTATTCGATTCAGAATGACGGTGCACTCAAAATTGAGGTTTCTGCAAAGAGTGAAAAACCAACTTTCTGTAATCCAGCTTTTCATGGCTATTGGTGTCTTAATGGTGAAGGTTTATCAGGTCACAAACTGATGATTCATGCTGATCACTTCCTGCCAACTAATAAAGCTCTGATTCCAACAGGACAGATACAGTCCGTAGAAGGTACTCCTTATGATTTGAGGCAGCCAAGAGATGTACCTACTGAAATCAGCCTGGATACAAACTTTTGTTTAAATGGGAGTGGTCTGCGAGAGGTAGCCAGATTAGCAACAGACGAACTTGCGATGATGGTCGAAACAGATGCGCCAGGGTTGCAAGTGTATGACGCAGCGCGGCTGGATACTTCCCCTGTTATTGGCCATTGTGGGAAGCCTTATTTTAGGCATGCAGGTATTGCGATGGAACCACAAGTCTGGCCAGATGCTCCAAATCAGCCAAGCTTTCCATCAATCGCTTTACGTCCGGGAGAGCGTTTCAGTCAAACATCCTTCTTCCGCTTCATCCTCAAATAACTTTAAAGGTTGCGAATTAAGCAGTAGTTTCAGGAATTCGAGCAAAGCGAATGTCCGTCACCTCTGCAACGCGAAGAGGGAGTCCTTCCTTTGCAGAGCAAATTGCAGCCATTGTGGTTTTCACATCTCGCATCCCGTCTTCTCCTGTGTAGCCGGGTTTACGGCCACTGATAAGTGCATCAATTAATTCATTGATCTGGTTTTGATGAGCTTTACTGTAGTACGAAACCTCGGACTGCCAGATATCGTCCTCACCCTCATCAAATCGAAAAGTCCTAGTTTTTTTATCTTTGCGATGAAGGACGAGATGTGTGCTCTCCCCCATCCATTGCAGTCCTCGGCCACCTTCACCCAATACTTCTATCATTCCTTGGTCTCCAATCATGTTCAAACTGAAGCCATACATCGGGTCGAACTTCCCATTGAGTGTCTCTGCTCGCATCCAGACCCCTTGACAGGCTGGATCGTCGTATGTCCAGGTGATGATCGGGATGTCTCCAGAATCCTCCGGACGTTAAACGTGGGTTTCACCTTCATCGACATGATAAGCAGCCTTCATCCAGCTGATATCTGATTTTAGAGCATAGACTTCCTCAATTCTTGCACCCATTAGGTATTCAGCTGTCGCAAAGAAGTGAACACAATGATCAAACATCCAAGGGAACCCCGCACCTCCAGCCTTTTTGGAATCGATCCGCCATCCACGATGATCATCAGTCACTGGACGGTCGGTCTCCAGTACCCCTGGACGATCGATCCAAGATCCAAATCTTTGGCGCATCTGCTGAGGCTTACCGATCTCTCCAGCTTCAATTAAAGCCCGTGCCTGTTTGAGCGAAGTCATGAAGATGTAGGACTCTCCGACCATTAGTGTCACACCATTGGATCTAGCAGCCTCACAAACTTCCTGGCCCGCAGTCAACGTCAAACAGAATGGCTTTTCGCAGAGAATATTCTTCCCTGCCAGGGCCGCTGCGAGTGCCATTTGGGAATGCAAAATAGTTGGAGTGGTGATGTCTACGGTGTTGATCTCTTGATCCTGTAGCATCTGCTTGTAAGAGGTGTAGGTTCTAGGAATACCATACTTAATCGCAATCTCTTTGCTACGAGCTGCGTCTAGGTCACAGACAGCCATGACCTCTGCATTGGGATGGGTAGAATAAGCCTTGAGATGACTTTCGCAGACCATGCCTAGACCGACAAGCCCAACATTCACTTTTTCAACTTTCATTTTTTTAACATGATTTCAGATGTCATTAAAGGAACATGGAAGAAATAACGTCTATTGATTACTGCTTATACTATCGGTTTTTTAAATAATCGATACGTTCTGGTAAGATGATAATCAAATGGGAACTGGCTACTTGGAAGATTTGCATGCAGCTGTCGGATTAGATGGAGTTGTGCACTCGCTGGCTTCCCAATTGAACCTATAAACGCTTGATGTAACTTGGTAAAGCTTAGAGCAGCGACTAAAATTGAAAAAAATAAATCAGTGAATTCAAGCGTAATTCGCAATACTTAGAATCCAATAGATGCAAAAAGTGGCTTGATTGCACTCAATGGGACGTTGGGGGCTTAGGATGCAATTATGAACTGGGCTGCAGCCGCACCCTCCTGATTAGAAAATGATGGTAGAGCTGTCGATTTCTCTTCCTTAGAAAACCTTGCAACTCGTATCGATTCACCCGATTTGGAAGTGGAGCCGGATGATATTCTGGTATTACATAATGCTGGACCACGAAGTCCATCGGGAATGCCCCAGGCAGGTTATTTGGCGATTCGAAAGAAGTTAGCAAAAGTGGGAGTCAAAGACATGATTTGTATCTCAGATGCTCGCATTTCAGAAACTGTATTCAGCATCATTAAGTTGCATGTCATTTCATAAGCTGATCTTGGTTGTTTACTGTCTCTGGATCAAAATGGAAATCGTATCTGTCTCTCGGCTTCGGCCAAAATCGATTGTCCTTCAGGTTACTTCGCAAGA
>JACLAC010011921.1_pt1 | contig 13382 bp, 18 predicted proteins | sample 8027881 | NCBI WGS metagenome assembly JACLAC01 (sample SAMN15725517, study PRJNA655200) | protist metagenome | isolation source: fluorescence activated cell sorting (FACS) single amplified genomes of... | place: Spain: Blaines Bay Microbial Observatory, Mediterranean Sea | collected 2016-01-19 | reverse complement strand
ATCGGTGTCAGGCTCCTATTCGAATACTTCTAGAGTAGTATTGACCATTTTTATTGCGGAGCCACAAGCGAGACTTTACATACTCAATGTATTGCGAACTAATGAATCTAATCGTTGTATACTGTGTCGTCGTGCTAATATCGTTATCATCACGTCCTCTGTATTTATTGGATGGGTCATTACGCGCTCCTTGATGCATTTTACGACTTAGTCATACTGTCGTCACGCGCTCATCTATTTCTGTAAATTCTTCCCAGTTTGCATCATCTGACGGTTCCAGAAGTACTTTGTAAAAAGTAGGTCCGACGATGTTTCTCACAAGTGCGGATAGCTGGTCGCATGCTCATACCAATGGCATAAAAAAATTTTACTCTGTGTGATGTGTTTCGTTCTCGATCTCGTGGTGTTTTTATATCTTAGACTTAGTGTTGTGAGTTGTTTTTGTCTCCACGCTACTATTATTTCTACCTTTAGCACTTATTAGGTAATGAGATATGGTCGAAAAACTGGTGTTGTACTAGATCCATCACCATCAGCCTCAGGCATCTCCATCTGTATAATTTTAGACTGATTTCGGTGCAAATTTTCAAGCACATCCCTGATAATGACCGCGTGATTCAGATAACCAGAAGTCTCGTCACCGCTATTACTACAGTAGTAAATGGCTCACACGTCAGATCCCTTTCTCATTTAATAACGTAGAAAGTGGGACACTTTTATTAAATTTGAACTTAAACCTGCAGAGAATTATTTGATACATTATTTTCATGTATATTCTGCGTCAACTCATGGTCATGAGCTTCTTGGTTTTATCTTTCAGTATGACCAGAAACCAAGTGATAGCGTAGCCGCTCCAATGCCACCATCGTTGTTCCGTTTTTGTTCGCTTAAGTTAGCCTTGGATTGAAGTCGTCTCAACCTTCAACTTCTATATTGTTGCCGGAAATAATCAAGCGATTTAGCACTACCTATTTTGTTTCACGGCCATAAATTGTTTTCGGTATGTGATTGAATTGCGACCTACTATATTATATGCGCCCAGACCTTGTCGAGCTCACTATTCGTTGAGCGTGGCGCGTCGGCCGTAAGTCAATCCCGCCGCGCGCGGCAACGGCCAGACACCACGCGAATCGCGGCCCTGATCTGTCTAACTTTGCCTTTGTTCCACTTCCGCCCCGGACTCAGAATGGGAATCAGGAACAGTCATCGGACCATAGCGGTCGAGCAGAGCCGCCGGCAGCTGTTGCGTCCCGAACGACTGGGTGCCGACTCACCCGATCCTATCAACAGTCTACTGTTCGTCCTATATACGGACCCAGTCGAGGCGCCCATGCCAAGGTTCAATTGGATCGACCGTAATTACGCGATCATTATTGGACGGGTGAGTTGCGAAAAGATTCTGAATGAGTACCTGACCCGAGTCCTAAGTCTTTTTGCATGCGAAATGTGCGTTCTATCTCACTTCAAAGCACATCGCCATTGCGCAAGCCCGCGCCTACGAACACGTCCACGACACTTTTCGCGAAGTCGTATTCCGTTTCGAATGGAATGGGCGGTTCCTCTAAACCTAGGTAATAGTGCGAGATCTGGGGGTTTAGACTGAAGACCTGATGTTGAGGCACTCCGGCGTAGTCGAAGGCACTCTTCTACTTCCAATAGGATTCGTATCAGTACAACTCCATATCCACATTATTAGCACGTACAGAAACTAAGCGTGCTATAGCTACTACTCGCAGCGAGAGTGCCATCCAAAGCGGTTACGCAAACTTTTATTGCGATATGATACATAGCTGCCTTATAAGATATGCTCATGAGCATCGTACCTGTTTTTACCACTAGTATACATTTTATTATGTTCTTGTGCTGGAGAATATATATCAAGTTCTTCAAATACACCGTCACCGAGCGGCGAATGGGCGACCGTTTCATTACAGCGCAGTCGGTTTATACCCCGTTCCAACCATCCGCGTCGAGACACTTGCAGCCCGGACTTCTAGAAAAGAAAGTCTATTTCGTGATACATGTACCTTCAGATCCGGACATCAAACGTGTAAAGAAGTGAAAATAATATTTTATGGGCACCGTTGATGTTCTATACCAAAGGAAAAGCGTCTGCAAGTAGACGAGCAGGTAGATCGAATAATCTGATTTAATCACCACTTTATTCAAACACGGTTCTCTCCCCATGTTGATGTTAATTCTATATCGGAGATTGTAATTATTTTGCATCTTTTGCTTGTGAAATCATTTGTATTATGCGACGCGAGGTGGCCTGGTGCGCGTTAGTCGGCAGTTCATTCAAGAATGGACTAGCAAAAAGTTTCCAAAGAAGCGTCGGACCCTAAAAGAACCAGAAATCATCCATACCCCGCATTTTGTCAAACGAAATAGCCGGCAAGAGTCGCCGACAGGCACGTTTTGAGTCCCGGAAAACTTCAGTTCCTTTTTAAGCGCAGGAGTGAGCAAAATGAAATAGATCTCTGTTGTCTATCCGTGGCATCTAATTTGGGTCAAATCACAGTGAGAAGTCAAAAGGTGTTCGGTAAATGATATCAATTCGTCAGGCGAAAACGAGGTCGTATCTTTCAAATAGTCTACTTCTAATGTCCAGCAGGTGCACCAACTCTTCACGTAACACGGCTCGAGCAAGATCTTTTCATATGCCCTTGGAAGCTGAGGATGATGATGATGTATTCTTATCTCCCCCTATATTTACGTTTACCTCAGTCGCTTATACTCGATTTGATAGTGCCGTGTCAATCGCCACATTTATTTCACGCTCACTAACGAAGTGATCTAAGTAGTGCTCTTCTCACGCTTTCATTTACAGTCACAGTGAGGCGAACTGATGAATGTTGTATACATCAGGATCCTAGTAAATGTTCTCGGTTTGGTACAAGTGCTCCACGCCCCATTTATGCCGCAGCCACGAACGTAAAAGTAAATTGTCTACTGTTTCAGTTTCGTGTCCCTTGTTTCGTTACTCCCTGGTGTTACGAAGCTTCAGCATCCCTGTACTATCTTGTACATATTTTTATTCCTCATACACGTTTTCTTATTCTTGATTGTCTTCATAGTCTACGTTATCGTCGTCATCGTCGTCTTGATTTTGCGCAGACATAGTTTGCTCCATGCCATACATCTCACGCGCGCGCATGGCATTCCGTCATTTACTAAGCTGGACTTCATACTCATAGTCATTGACGCATTAGCCGAGTGCGCTCATTGTCGTCAATATTATTCTGGAAGTGGTAGTTGTCAAACAAATTCGGCTTACGCTTATTACAAGTCACTAATCACTACTCATCACTAAAACCACGTGTGTGCCACGACTGTCACTTCAAAACCGCTACTACTCATTACGCACGTACTATAAACTTGCGGAAAGAATGGTAGCAACTTCTTCATATTGCAACGCCCTGGCGCTTATTAGAGATAAAACAGGTCGTCGTGCGCAAAGCGTCCGTGAAGCAGCACAAGTAGCCGCTTAGGTTTACCGTGCGCACTAGCTGTGGTATGGCCCTTGGATTTTGTCATTTTGTGTTTATCTTCATAATTAATTTTACTACTTGTACTTTTCATCTTATACTTATTCTTACTTACTTGGCTTCTTAATGTTAGCTATTCCACCAACGTCGGCTTCACTATCGTTACTACTGCGGTTTTGCATGCTCGTTTATGAACAGTTCTTCACGCCAACTTCTAGTTGGAACGCTGCCATTGAATCGTTTATCTTAGACTTAGTCATTCTTATTAACTTGAGCTTGACGGCGTCTGTGGCTAAACGTCACTGTGCCAACGAGGCCGCCAGGCAGATGAAAGTAAGTGCCCAGATATCGATGTATTTGTAGATGCGATTGCTTCTTTGTCTGTCACAATATTATCGGTCTCGCAAGGACTACGCACTTTTGCCAGTCTAAGCATTCGCAGCTGCACGTAAGCGCATTTGCGTCCATAAGTCGGTGCGCGCATTTCTACGTCTAGCCCATGGAGAGTCCATGTAAGGCTTATGCGCCAGTCTAGCTTCATACTCCCGCTCGCTTTCAAGAACCTTCGCATCGTCTCCTGATAGCGCTTCATCCTCTCTCTCTGAGGTCGTCCCAACTCACCTTGAAGGTCTTACAGTTCGTAAGAGTCGCGGTTGTGGGCGGCCAGCCACCTCTGTCCAATTATGGATTTCGTCCAGCACCGGGTCACGCGTAATACCATATGCGCCAACCCGACCGTCACGTTCTTAGACTTTACTATAGATAGAAGCAATACTCGTTGCTCATCTCACTAAGGCGTGCCATCGACCGCAGTGCGGCATCGTTCCGTGAATCCGAACTCACCAGTCACCGGGTCGGGTCATATGGGTCAAACATAATCGTTATCGAGATCTGAACCAGAGTCTGTATCAGGATTAGTCACCCATCCTACACTCGTCCCACTCTTCCACTCCTGCCGCTGTACTTCGACTTTGAGAATCTCACCTGTCGATTCGTCAACTTGCTCTTCACTAAACTGTTTTTTCACTACAAAAACGACAGCGGGACCGTATCCTGAACTCCACGCTGAGTTGCGCCTTGATACGTGTAGTAATCCCTGCGTCACCTGCGCAGTAAAAACGGCATTCCCGCTGAGTCGCCTGGCGCCAGGGCAGCGACGTCAACTAGTCCATAGCGATAGCCTTGCGACAAAGTGACGTCAAATAACCATTGCACGAAAAGCAAACCGAACAGTAAGTATACCAAAAAAAAAGCGTGTTTGCTAAGTTGCAGTTCCATCGGCTACAAGCAGAAAGGCGGAAAAACACGCATGCGCGTTGCGTCGAGTCCGAGTGGTGAATCGATTCTATTTATATCTCGGTTTCGTCTACTGGCTACTACGCATTCGCATACTTTTACTGAAAAAATTGGGGTGCACTATCGTCACAGTTACCGATCCTTGTTCATCGTGCACTTTTCGATATAACTTCTCACGGAAAGATGATAGCATGAGTACAGCCTGTGCTAACCCATCTTTTGTTTTGTTGTTCTCGTTCGCACTCTCTTCACATCACGTAAATAAAAAAATTCAGTAAATTAAATAGTATATACGTATATATAAACTTTTAAGCTATGTGTCATTCAATCTCTATATTTATAGCACTTTAGCGCATTTTCGATGTTACGTTGTGTATTCAAGGATAGAGTTGGGAGATGCAGAGCGTTATGATCAAAGGTTCAACACCTGCAAAACCGACAAACCTGCAATTCCTTCATCTTCATAAACGAACGCTCACTTAAGAATCAACATATTGATGTGTTGCAAAGTCGTCAATATAGAGCACGGGCTGCTGAGGGGGCAAGAGTAGCACCCATTTTAGATCATAAAAGCATGTGCTGCGCATTGAGGTACTCGGCGACGCAAGTGCAATAGGGACGCGGACTAATATGAACTGGTGCGCATATGTCTATGTCAAGAACCTTGGGTGCCATGTTGGATGCATATACGTCCATTATTTTTAGGAACAAGGATCAAGAACAGGTGCACATCTATACTTAAAACATCAACAAAGAGTACAATCAATTACAAAGTTGTAGTGTAAAAGAATTCAAAAGATTTACATTTATTTGTTGTCTTTATAGTGTCTGATTGTGACTTTTACTTTTTTTATATTATTATACTCTTAACACTTTCTTACCCTCAGTATTATTATCTTTATGAGCTCATCCACTGTCCATGGTATGCATACACGTCGTCAAAATCACAGTATTTAGCTGTGATATCTAGACATATGACAGGCGGACAAGCGTTGTGACTTTTACTCGGCTCGTATCGCATAGGTATCATAGTGGCAATTATGTTCTTATTCATATTTTGCCTCCGGATCAGCAGTTGAGAAGGGCTATTATGATCATCATTGTGAACATGCTTGACATCAAAATCCCTTAAAACGAAGTCCCTCACTGCGTTAGTTTGCTCGTCCGCGTCACACACTCCTCCGTTCGAGACAGGGCGACTGATCAGTGTGGTGCGCCCATTATCGCCGATGTGTTTACGCTGACCATAATAGCGCTGCATTAGTCAGGAGTAGTGCAAGCCACTCGTGCGCTCATGGAGCAGAGTCGACAGCATGCTTCATAGGATGGAAAGCGCTGCATCAGTGGTGGCTACGCCACCTCTTGAATCTTTTTGCTGTACCGGGTTCTTGTGTAGCCCGAATCACGCCAGATGTTCGAGTGTCGGCATGATTGCACAAAAGTGTGTGTCGACTGCATTGTTCCTCGCTACGAGTGGTTGCAGGGCAGTTACGTCTGCTCAGAGCTACTGCGGATGCCAAGGATCTTTATAGTCGGAAATATGGAGCTAGTGCCGATAGTCTCCTCGATAGTTCACTAGAAATTGAACGTCTACACTTATGCGCGCGCCAGAGGAAGCTGCAAAATTCACGGGTGCATAGAACAAATCGCCCTTCAAGACCCTTACGCTGTATGTATAAGCATCACCGTCCAGGGCCACGTGTCCACCTAGGCCCCACAGCAAATATGAGGCGATAGTCTTGTCGCTCAGTTTCTCACCTGTTGCGCTGTTCTGCATACTTCCAGTCGATACTAGTGTTAAGTCCACGTCATCATCCCATGCAAAATGGCCATGCTAGTCGCCCCCACGAACCAGATTCAGCAGTCCTCACTTATACGGCACTCAGAAGTTGTGCACCGCTAATCGGCGTCTACTAGGACGTTCAGCTATTATGCTTCCCAAGGCTCTATCAACCCATGTCAAGTGCCGGCGCTCTCCAGCCCAAGCTGCACCCACCAGCGATTAATCATTAGCCTACTACTGCCTTTTCTATCCTTGTAAGCAAGGTGGCATTACTAGCGAATAGTGATTCTGCATGTTGCGTAAAAATGGTGTGCTGAGAACGAGGCAGTGTTTTTGACTTCTAGCATTTCACATCATAGTGTCAGTGACAAAAGTTTTTCAACTTGGGCGTGTTTTGGGACTCGTTTCTTCTGCCTCACCGTTTAATGATTGATGATGACGGTGGAATTGTATATTTTCGCGTTTCCTGCTGATCGGAGAGCTTTCCACGCGAGAGTCCATGAATTTCGCTTCTTCGAGCATAAAAGCCTCACTTGTGAATCGGTCAAGTGTAGCAAACTCTTGGTAAGGTCGCTCCCGCACTGCTCCTGCCTGTATGCAGGTCCAAGCACTGACGAAACGGTGGTCACTAAGCGTGCACAGCTGTCGGCCATATTTGTCACGGTCGTTTGGGTTTGGCTACGTCTCCGTCTGAATAAATCTCAAGCTTTATCCGGTCAGCCACAGACGAGTCTCCAGTGTCAACATCGCTGCGCTTTTTAGCATTTCGTAAGGATGCGTCGCCTATCTTCATAGACTGCATGACAACGTGCCGTTGCGCGGTCTACAAGTCCAGCAGCACCAAGACTGAATTGTCCAAGCTGCTTTGCAGCTTGCCATCGTGCAACTTTCACAGGTGATCCAGGTCTCTTCGTAAACGCTCGCTACGATATATGCGCGTTCCTGATGTCGCGTGACCTCCAAAACAATTGTGAGACTCGTCGCCGCGCTGAGTGCCCCCCATTCACGCACGATAATACTCAAGCTTCCAATACTGCATGCGCAATAAACGCACTGGCCAATGCCACAAGTCCGGGCGTAGCTCACTACCGCAAAGTTTATCCCCTTTTGGACAGTGGGGCTGCTCCATCGTGAAAACTGTAGGAAATCCGATCATATCGAGCGGAAACCCATGCTAAAGCAGGTCGTCTGAGACTTATCTTTTGTGTTCTCATTTCTACGCCTAGAGCAACCGCGTCTCTTCCATTATGCCGACGCCATATTGCATGCGCTGAACCAGGGCTCGCACGCTACGCACGTACGACAGCTGCAGGCAGCGCGACAGGGACTGTACAGCAATTATCTGTATCGCGGCAAACGCGCGACCGCCACTTGCAAATGAGAATCGTGCTTTTTTGCGCAGCGAGCCGCTAAGCAGCCTATGCGCCTCACTACTGTAGACACTCAAGCAACTGGGCACGTACTTAGTGCTGCGTCTCTCTTTCATGAAAGCGTAGAAAAGAAGAACGCGCGTACACGTCTGCCCAGCCCAGTCCGACGCGAGAACCATGCACGTCGTAAACCTGACTTCACTCTACGTTGAAACTAGCGAACGTGCGCGAATGGCGTCAATACTCTGGGATATTGCTCTAATTGCGTCAGCTGCTCCATGTCATGCGCTCCTTTTGGTCGAGTTTCTTTTATCAGGTTATACCTGTTTACACCAGTGCGAGCTCTATTTCTTCGGAAGTCGGCTAGCGCAGAGTATGTAGTACTCCACTCAACTCAAGGCTCACGTTTAAGATCCTGGTTTGGTAGTTGTAGAGAGCGCGAGAAGCGGCGTCAGTGTCGTCCTTAAGCTTTTCCATTTCCCTTCATGTTAATCTAACTGGTAACAGAAAAAGGAGGTCTACCATCATATTGTCCATTTCTTCCCGCTCATCCTCGTTTTATTCTAATGAAAATGAACAATTCCATCCCCGGACGTCTGTCAACACATCTTCGACGATGCCATCTCTGTGCGAGTCAGTTGTGCCTTAAGTACCCGACCGCCAAATCCGCGCTTGCTACTCATGATCGCGTGGTGCGTGCTTACTAGTAATCTATGAGCTATGCCATATCGCGTTCTTCTTCAAACGTAGGCCATCACCGCGCGCCTTTGTCCGACACAATTATGCCGTGGGGCTACACAGCGCTGAGAGGAATACCTTGTGCTAGTAGGCTTTCGATGAGCTCCACTGCACTACGCGGTCGGACACGCGAATTCCGGTTAGTACCATCAACCCAGCCGGCATCGCGACTTCAAAAAAGATTGTAGTAGTCTGGCACGTTAGGTATACTTTTGAGATTGTCATGCTCATGCTCATGCATTAGCTGTTGACGGTCTTCGTGATCATCCTATTCTGTATTGGATTCAATATTTGAGTTTGACCACACGAAATCAGGGACAAATTCCAAGTTAGGAGACAAAACGACAACGTAGTCGAACTCCGACTCTATTTTCGCTGTCTGATCTATAACTTCCAGGAGCTCACCCGCCAGCGGCGCCTTGTGACACGCTCGTTCCTCAAGTTAAATGACGTATCGCGAATGAGTATGTTGTCGTGGTTGCGGACTACTCTATCATTTTATATCAGAATTAGGATCTATATCGTCGTCTCAGAGAGTCATGCCTACATCCGTTTGAAGCCTTTGATCACTACCTCAGAAGGTGCAGATCATAATCAACTTCGGCGGCAGAATCTCCCACTGAGAGTGATATGAACGTCCAGCCGCGCTCGCTCTACTTACGGTCACCCTACTCCTACTGCTCTTATAGCTTCTAATCCTGCTATACAACCTCTCATATATTGGGTGTTTTGCCTATGTTTTTGTAGTTTTAGGTATGATCCGCATCCGTTTTTACGTGCACCCCATCGCCATCTTCATCGCGTTCCCCATCAGATACAGCTTTAGCAGCAGAAGCACTGAGGCTCGCATAGCTAAATGCCGCGCGCAACTGCTGCTCCACTTTACGGTTCCGGCCACAGTAGATTACTCACACTTTAGGTTCTACGTATAATGAAGACTTTTACTTTACTTTTGTTTCAGTAGATTCCAATTTTTATTTTAGTATTGGCACTGGCCTAGGTGTTGCTTGCAGTGGCATTACCCGTGAATATATTTGTGAGGTAGACCTGGATTCTTGTGCATGCTGAAACTTTTTGCGCAACTGCTGCCACATGTTTGTTCACCGAATAGGTTTACTGGTCGATGTTGGACGTCAAATAGTAAAATGAGTGTGTGCAGTTGTATGCATACCCAGAAGGTCAAAGCGCTGAACCAAATTATGATTAACTTTAACAGTTCATCACTCGTTCTTAAGTTTATCAGGACTAGTCAACTTTTGAGAAGACTCTTTTGATATAGAAGCTTAACTTCGTGTGTAGTAGTCACCAGATGCATACCCGTACGCACCAGCTCTCTATTGTAAAATTTTAGCTAGTTTTTCGAAGCGTCATAGAAGAGTCAGCAGTTTCTCAGGTGCGAGTGATTCAATATCTTTTTTACTCTTTAAATGTCTGGGCATTTACATTTTATTACTCATCGGTCGTTGCCACTGCAGGAGTACCAAATAGCAAAAGGTAAAAGATTAGCAGTGCAGAAGACGCATCTCTATTATTAGCGACCCAACGCGCGCTCCAGCACGGGCGAGCGATTACTAGTCGCCGTGTCGACGACTCCACTCACTAGTATCAAACTTCGTAGGCACGCGAGTATACGTTACTACTGTGGCCATGACGATGAGTATAGTCCATTCGATCCGGTGGCCCAAGTTCGGCCTCAACGAGCGTATCTACCTCGTCTTGGTCTACCTGCCTGCCCTGAGAAGCTCAGGCTCTCTCTATGCTTTTCGCAACTTCACTACTTCTTGCGCTGCATGACCAAAGCCGCGCGACTTACGTCTTTACTCAGTGCCTGCACAACATCTATGTCTGCGATGCGCCAGCTACGCTGCGACTGCGTCTATTCAAGCACCGACCAAGCCAAATTATTAACTGATATATTTCCCAATATCCTGCGCTGGACTTGCGAGCCATTTGAGAAGATCAACGAACCGCATGTATGCAGAGTCCACGATTTTTTCATTACTTTTACAGCGCCAATGGGGCGTGAGCATCAGCATCACATCATCCACCGCCAAACCTTCGTAACTCAGGTGACGTGTTGTATAAAAGTGGATTTGAGTCAATATCTACAAAGGTACTATCCAGCATTGTTCTATGTCTATGTGTATCTCTTTCTTCAGTCAACTTATTGTACGAAGACGAGGTCGAACTCGAGCAGCGGCGAAATGTAATTTCTAGAAGCCCAACGCCAACTTGTACGATTTCACTAAATCTGGTTGAGCTCGACTACCTATGCCATCAGAATACGCAAAGGCGCTTATCGAAAAAACGCTCGACTACTACATGCTATTATCGGCTACTTTCTTAACTTGTTAAGTTAATCTAATTGTTCTTATACATATTTTTACGTACGTCCGCGTCGTTCTCGTCCTTGAACCGAAGCTGGCGTGGTGGTAATCGAAGGACCTCCCGTGAAAGAAGAACCCTGAATGCCCTGAACAATGAGAAGAACGGCCAACTCGCAGTATAACGCGAAAGACGAGGTAGTCGCTTGTGGCTTTCAACTACGCTTTCAATTCGCACGTCGTGATAATCCAGCTCGTGACTGGCTAAGTACGCATGCGTCGAATTAAGTGAGCGCAACACGCGTTTAGAATCAGCGGCAGGCGTCCAGTCAAGCCGAACATTCTTGTTGTAGGCATATGCATATACGGACCCGTGCGCGGAATCTGCCCCTAGTATCAAGCGAGTCCAGCCATGATCTCGCAAGAACGGGAGCACGATATACGTCATTTTTAGAAGCATTACCGGTAGTAAATAGGTCTTGTCACCCGTCGCGAGCTTCTAGCCGGTGGCAAATTCATGAAAAAGTGCGTAGCTGCGTAGCCATCCCCGCGCCAGTGCGCACACCTGGCGGCCTTCGGACAGGATACTGTCCCCGAACAATGATCTCGTATGAGTCCCACCTAGCGTATTTTCGTCGGCACCATGTTCAGGAATTTTAGTGCTATACAGCTCATAAAGTTTGTTTATTGAAGCTTACGCTTCTGATTTATTAGTAGTAGTTCGAGCTCCATCTAGCACGGAGACAGGTGAGGGAATAGGAACGAAACCGAGGTGGAATCCAAGATTGTAAGTTGGCTGTAGAGCACTAAATTGCTCTGATTCGTCGTGCTGACCTAAGAGCGCGTAACGCGAAAGTAACGCGTAGCGTAACAGCTGACGAAAGCCCGCGGGATCAGCAGGTTCAGGCCACAGGGCTGTGTCAGTTTGCAGACTGCTACCAATACTGCCGGTGCCACTGGCCACGCCGAAACTCATCCCTGGTTACCCGGTAACTCAACTTGGTGTCGGTCAAGTATTAACTGAAGAGGATTAATCCTTCATGCGCTTTATAATATGACGCATAACTTCTTCGTTCTCGACAAGCGTTGTTGCTAAGATGTGTTGAGGTCTACTATAGTCCATAGTCGGTACTACACCTAAATCCGCACCACCATTCTTAGTTTTACAAATACTTGATGTAATTGTAGTATTGCTATTGTGGGCTGGAGATTGTGTACTACTCTTGTCATGTTGATTACTACATCAATTAAATTTGCTACGCCTTATTCATAGTCGTCTACTATTCAGTATCAAACTCAAAGTCTTCGATACGCTATGTGTGGTCACCATAATTGTAGTCTTCGAACGCAGCTCTTTAAACAGCAGCGAGGCCCCGATACACATTACTAGCGTTCACCAGCTTCGAGCGTATATCGTGCTTCTATATTGGTATCTACTTCTTTTCATCTGTTTCCGACCTTACTTCAACTTTCCTCACTAACCCTTTTACCTCGCATTTCAAAAGTGTCCATTTTGTTGTTGAGCAACATCTTTATACTGGTGAGTATTAGTTTAATTTTTTGCTTCACCCTCTGCTTCAAGTATTTTTCACTCGTGCAGTTGCAAACACTCCATATTTGGGCTACCGCTATGACGGCAGCGCGGTTAACGTTAAGATCTCATCATAGTGTCAGATGCGGAAAAATGTTAATTTTGGATTGCATTTTACTCAGAGGAGCAGTCAAAGCGCAGTTTTGCCGTCCTGTATAAGTCACTATGCACGCTTGTACTCATCATCTCTGAAATGACTTCACTTCGCGTCATACACTATCTGCTTGGCTCCCACTGTGCCAAGGACGCTGTCCACTTGTGACTCTCATGTAGGCCGGTCGCGAAGGAACGCGAAGCAGGCAGCCTGCTGGTCACTACCTATGAGAATAAGAGCATGAAGCTAAACACAATATTTATAGGAAAAAAGACAAGGTCAAAACTCGAATTTTTGTAAAAAAATGCCATTAGAATCAGCATTTTAGTCAAGCAATTGCAAATAAAAACAAAAGCATTTTCGGACAAAAACAAAAGGAAAATCAAGGACTTTGCAAGGGGTGAGCAAGGGAACAGCAACGGGATTTCCCGCACCGCTTCTTAATCCTGTTTTTTTTCTGCCGGCTGTAGCTGACCCAAAATATTCAACGATTTTCAAGGGAGCTTCAAGGACCTTGAAGCTCCCTTGAAAATCGTTGAATATGCAAGGTCGAAAATCTGTCGTTTCTTGAAAACGCTTGAATATGCTCGCGTTATCCTTGCCGACTTTTGCTAGTTTTTTCGCTTCCGCCGGTTGAAATCAACGAAATTTAGTTCCAAAATAACATGATTTGCCGTTGATTTTCCTTGCTTTTCCTT
>JACLAC010004153.1_pt1 | contig 13382 bp, 11 predicted proteins | sample 8027881 | NCBI WGS metagenome assembly JACLAC01 (sample SAMN15725517, study PRJNA655200) | protist metagenome | isolation source: fluorescence activated cell sorting (FACS) single amplified genomes of... | place: Spain: Blaines Bay Microbial Observatory, Mediterranean Sea | collected 2016-01-19 | reverse complement strand
CCACACATCAGTCGAAGGATTGTATCTGCCTCCGGTTGATAAAGCAACTTCATTCGTGCCAAATCCCCCCCAGACAACCATCTCATCTCCTGTCCAAACAGCAGTGTGCCCTCCTCTCGCTTCGGGGGCCTGTTGATTGGAAAGGGAGGTCCACACATCAGTCGAAGGGTTGTATCTGCCTCCAGTAGCCAAGTAACTGTTCTGACTCATTCCTCCCCAGACAATCATCTCATCTTCAAACCAAACAGCAGTGTGACCAAGGCGGTCTTCAGGAGAACCAGTTGAAATCGGCTCATATAGATTCTGTGTATAACCGAGTCCTGAGATGGCCAATACAAAATGAGCCAATATCATTAGCAAATTTAGCGAATCTTTTGTTTGGAATACATACATGACAGATGTTAAAAACAAATAAGCAAAATAATCCTAAACAATAACAGCACTTAAAACTGTTTGGGAATAAAGAAGGGATTGAAGTGGCCAGAAATTCCAAGTGATACTCATAGATTTTAAAAAGCCTAAGTACACCACGGAACAAAAGAATTATAAACAATGGCAACCGCTATATCTCAATGCCATTTGTTGCTCGGCTCCTACGAAAAGTCACATGATGACATAGAGACAGAATAGTTTCTAAGCTATTCTGTCCAGCACCAACAACTTGCTCAACGGGATAATGAGAAAACTGTGAGGTTTGTCTAGTACCAACGATTGGCCTTAGAATACCAACGTTGATCTCTAAATGCTGAAAACATGGCCTATAATTCTAGGCCCCCAGAGCAAGTAAAAGTATCTTCAAATAACCATATAATTCTTCTGGCCACTTGTAAAAAATGGATTTTGTTTCGTCAATCCCAAGTGCTATTCCCTAAGTAAATCGGTCAGTTGATAAGGAGGAATATACTATGAAAATAACGCTGAGCCAAGAAGAGATAATCGGCGGTCTGAAAAGGAAGCTTTTAACAACCTGTAACAACCTGTAACAACCTGATCAAGGCCGGAGAGAACTACCAACTAATCGAAGCCCTCCGCTCCCAACAGCTGTCTTCAGCGTTAAACGAGCTCAATAGCTGGCTCAGACTGTCACGATAGAACATGGATGAGCTAAATAAATTTTAGCTCACCTTCTACATTTGCTATGGATCGATTAAACAAGCGATTTCATTAATTTCGTTGTTTAATTTTTCCCCATGCAAGTGGAAGTTTATCTTTAGGGTCCACTGCTGTCATTAACGATGCAAATCCGTTCATGATCTTTCTAATATCACCATCGTCTAATGCTGAATGGAAAACGGCAACTTCATCCATTGCACCAGTGAACCAGTTTCCAGCACCATCCCAAATGCCACAACCGCCAATGTTCACATTAAAATCGGAGCTCCCGTGATTTTTAACATCTTTTCTCACTTCTTCTCCACCCTTGCCATCAAGGTAAACTCTGGCGAATTTTGTGGTGGCAACGGCTGCGATATGATGCCATTCGCCTGGTGGATGGGAGTAAGTAACCTGAGCTGAATTTGCTGGAGTCCACAGGTTAACAGTCTTAGGATCAATAAAACCAAACTCGGGAGAATCGTTTGTCCAAGTAACCCCACACGATTAGCAGTAATTTTTCCTGGCTTGATCCAAGCTACAATCGTAAATTCTTCGCGAGCATTAAGGAGTTTTTTTCCTGTTTGGACACAATTGTCTTTTCCGTTAAACTCCAATGCTTTACCAAATTTACCTGCCACCCACTTGGGATTCTTTACCAGCGTGGCATGATTTCCTTTTTCGGACAAATCTGCGGCTGCGTTACCAGCGCCTTCATCAAACAACCAAATACCAACAGCAGAGGATAAATCCACTTCAGAGACCTTAGCGTATCCTGAGAGAACAAAGGTCGTAGTTAGAATCATTAGAACTAAGAAAAAAAGAATTGGTTTGTTTAGTCCAGTTTTCATATAGTCACCTCTTTTTTGTATTTTTTTATAATCTTTACAGTATTATAGAGTAATGTGCCATCCACTTCTAACGATTTAAAGCAAATCAAGGGAAATTCTCGATTTAGTTTTCGTGTTTCACGTCTCCCCACCTGACAGCTAGTTTCCCTCTTGCTGCAACATTCAGCATTCCTTTAAATCCATCCTTCATAATAGCTTTAACTTCATTATCTTTTAATGCTGAATGAAAAATAGCAACTTCGTCCATAGCACCGGTAAACCAGTTTCCAGCGCCATCCCAAACACCACAACCGCCAATGTTCACATTAAAAGCGGAGCTCCCGTGAGGACCAGGGCCACCTCCTTCAATGGGTTCGCCGTCAATGTAAACGCTCAAGTTTTTCTTGGCTGCGACAGCAGCAATGTGATGCCAATCCTTAGAAGGATGCCCATGCTTCCAAGGGTGAGTTAACGATGACTTCGGCGTCCAGAGATTAACACTACCAGGGTCAATAAAACCAAACTCGGGAGAATCATTTTGACCCACTAAACCCACACGGTTGGCGGTTATCTTGCCAGTCTTGACCCAACAGACGATAGTAAACTCTGCCAGATTATCCAGAAGTTTTTGTCCTGTTTGGACACAGGTATCTTTTCCATTAAACTCCAGTGCTTTGCCAAACTTGCCTTTTACCCATGCAGGATTTTTTACCAGTTCACCATGGTTGCCGTTTCCCGAAATATCCTCGGCTTTCTTGCCTTTACCTTCATCAAAAAGCCAGATACCAGCAGCCGTTTTCATAATTTCGTCTATGTTTACACTATACCCACGGCTTGGCACCAAAAAGATAACAAACCCCACACTCACACATAATAATTCCAATCGGGTTAAATAATCCATCCTCCACCTTTCCTTCGGTTTAGATTCAATCTTACGGCATAGTAGCATAGATGTAACAATTTTTCAACGAACAGTTCAAAATAAAAACAAAATGAGCTTAATCAACGATATACTAGAAACGCGATCGATTAAGTTTAATTGATTTATGTACGGTACCCCTTCCTACAACCAGAGAAAATCGAGCGGAAATTCAATTATAATCCTTAGTTTGACAGGAGTTTACTTTGATGCTAGCATGAGCCCTGATCATATTAGGGATGGAAACTGCTACAACCGAAAGGTAGTTTCAAAATGCGCGAAGAAAAAAGCAAACATAAAATACTGATTGTCGATGATGAGAAATCTAATTTAGATATTCTAAGACGCCTCTTTCGGCGAAAATATCAGGTTTTGTCCGCGGAAAGTGGTGAAGATGCACTTGATATTTTAGCTGAACATGAAGTGGCTCTGATTTTGAGTGACCAGCGGATGCCAGGTATCACTGGAGCTGTACTGCTGGAACGAGCGATGCAAACTCATCCCGACGCAATTCGAATGATCCTTTCCGGATTTACGGATACGGAAGATTTAATTGAGTCGATCAATAGTGGTCAAGTTTATCGCTATGTGGTTAAACCGTGGGATTCCAATGACTTGCAACAAACTGTGGATCGATCTATAGAGACTTACGAATTAACGATTGAGAACCGTCGGCTTCTAAGTGAATTGCAGATACTTAATGCCTCCTTGGAGCAGAAGATCCAAGAACGAACAGTGGAGCTACAGACTGCCTATGATGACTTGAAGCAGACACAGGCAATGCTGGTACAAACTGAAAAAATGGCGACCATTGGTACTATGGCAGGTGGTATTGCGCATGAAATCAATAGTCCGCTGGCAGCCATTTTGAGTAATTCTCAACGGATACTTCGGTTTCCAGATGATGAGCAGAAGCATATTCAAAGTGCTACATTAATCGAGAAAGCAACCAAACAATGCAAAGCCATTGTTGAAAGTCTCCTCAAATATGCTCGTAAGTCGGAGGTGGAGACGGAGGAGATCGATATCAATGCAGTTATCATCGAGACGCTATCATTAGTTGAGCACCATCTAGAATTAAAAAACATACAGATAGTGAAAGAATTGTCTGAAGTACCCTCGATTCGGCATAGTTTCGTAGAGCTTAGTCAAGTATTGACAAATCTTATTATGAATGCACAAGATGCCATTTCTGCTAATGACGCAGAAGTTGGTAAAATCATAATTTCTACGGCTGTTGCTGATGACAAAATCTCTTTATCAGTAGCAGACAACGGTATTGGTATGACTCAAGAAACACAAATGAAACTTTTCGATCCTTTTTTCACCACGAAAGATGTTTCCAAAGGGACAGGATTGGGTTTGTCCATTGTCGCAGGTATCGTTGAACGTTTTGGCGGGCAAATCGAGGTTAACTCCGAATTAGGCAAAGGCACAACCTTCATCATTAGATTTTCGAATAAAGGAGAATCGTAGTGGCAAACACAATTCTGCTGGTTGACGACGAAGAGATCTTACTCCAAACCATCGCAATCCAGTTAGAGGATGATTACGGTTATACAGTCTATGCAGCAAAAGACGGTTACGGTGCCATCAAGATCGCGGAGAAAGATCCTATTGATCTGGTTGTTTCAGATGTACGCATGCCTGGGATCGACGGTATAGAAACTATAAGGCAGATCAAAGAAATTCGTCCTGATGTTCGTACCATTATTATGACTGGATTTGCCAGCGAGGATGCACCTGTCCGTGCACTTAAGTTGGGTGTGGACGATTATATCTTTAAGCCTTTTGAAGACGAAGTGTTCATCCACAGTATTCAACGCAACCTAGAGCGATACCACATGGAACAACTTAAGAGTTTCATTTCTCCTCAGATTGTTGACCTGATTATGGAGGGAAAAAACACCTACGATCTTTCTCCAAGACGCATGGAATTGACGATCCTCTTTTCGGATATTCGCGGATTCACACCGCTCGCTGACGAACTAGAACCGGAGGAGTTGGTACAGATTATTAATGAGTATTTAACTGAAATGACGGAGATTATTTTCCAACACAACGGTACTATTGACAAGTATCTTGGTGACGGGATTATGGCCTTCTTCGGTGCCCCGATTCCAGATGAAAAGCATGCGGAAAACGCTGTTCGAGCGGCATTAGCCATGCAGAATAAGCTGGATCAGCTAGCAGGGAAATGGCTTGGTGACGCGCAGCGTCAAGTTGGCGTAGGAATTGGCATCAATACCGGCTATGTCACAGTAGGTAGCTTCGGCCCTGAGATTCGGAAAGATTATACAGCTATCGGCAAAAATGTTAACTTGACTGCACGTTTAGAAGGATTAGCTGAACGTGGACAGATTCTCATTTCCCCGCGTGTCCAGAGCAGAATTGTTGATCTGTTCGAAATAGAATCTATCGGGCAGCAACAGATTAAGGGGCGTTTGGCTCTAATGGAAGTTTATCAGGTGAAATCTGAGTTAAAATAAAACTATCGAATGATCATAGAAACATTCCATAGAATTTACTACATGAGGAAATAGCATGATTAAAAGTCGATTAATTAAAAAGTATCAATTGGTCTGGTATGTTCTATGGATAGGAATATTTTGCCTGATTGCCTGTGATCGGAAGGATGTGCCTAAAGACCAATCTTCCAAACCAAGATCTATTGCAGAAAAAGTAAGACATCCCAGTCTGTCGCCAGATGGAACTAGAGCTGTTGTGGAAAAAGAAAGTGGCTTAGCGATTCTTGAGCTGAAAACTGGTGAGATCCAGTCTCTCCCGATTTCTATCTCAAATGGCGTACGACCGCAAAATCCTGATTGGTCGCACGATGGGGAAAGAATTGCCTTTGATATGGAAGTCGAAGGCAGCCGTAATATTTGGATGACGAACATTGATGGAACTAATCCTACCCGTCTAACAAATGATTCATCACTCGATATTTCTCCCGATTGGTCTCCGGATGGAAACCAAATCGTTTTTCAATCCCAAAGGGACAATGAGAATCAGAGCTGGGGGCTATGGGTGCTTTCTACTAAGGATAAGACCGTTCATCGTATTTCACCTGAAGGTGAATCAGTAGAGGATGGAGTATGGTCTCCGGATGGAAGATGGATTGCCTGTGCAACATCTGGAAGAGGGTACTGGCAGAGCACTTTCTATATAGTGTCTCCTGTTGATGGTTCTCGCCGAACGATTTTAGGAGCTTCTAATCTGCTGGGGGCTAGGATGCGATATAGTTGGTCACCCGATGGTAATCTGCTGGCTTTTGTTGCTAATAACAACATTTGGGTTATTCCTAGTGTTGATGGTCAGCCGACTTTAGTAACGGAAAATGAAGACCGAAAAGAGGATCCTGTTTGGTCAGTTGACGGAAAAAGCCTATTCTTTACAGTCGATCAAGGTCTTAGCCAACTTTTTGTTAAATCTATAGAAAGCAGTCAGCCGAAATTATTAGATCAACACCAAGCAGATTACCAAACCATTAGATCAATTGCGTGGTCTCCAGATGGGAAATTCATCGCTTTCCCATCGTTGAGGAATGGGAACAGTGATATCTGGTCCATTTCTGTTGGTAGAGCGAACCTTAAACAGATCACTAAGCACCAGGCCTTTGATTCAAATCCATTATGGTCGCCTAACGGATTGCGACTTGCTTTTCAATCCAATCGCAGTGGGAATAACGATATTTGGACAATTCTAGCATCAGGAGATCGACCAGCACAGGTAACAATAGATTCCTACAGCGATAACCCCAGTGCTTGGTCAGTGGATGGGAAATATCTTGCTTTTAATTCTGACCGGTGGTTCGCTAAAAGAGGAATAGGCAATGTGTCTATTTGGATGATTCCTGCGTCTGGCGGCCGACCTGAGGAATTGGTTAGGGCCAATATGCAGGATATACAAGTTCCTAGAAACGCTCTGTGGTCACCAGATAGGAAGAAGATGGCTTTTACAGCACATGGCCTTGGTAGAACAGGTATTTGGATTTTGGACATGGAAACGCGAGATATCTCCCAACCAATATTATCCAGTTATGGCCCTGTCTGGTCTCCAGATGGCCAGTATCTGGCTTTTTATACAACTCAAGATGATCCGAATAAAGAGGGCAAAGTCGTCTTACAAATGCTATCTATTCAAGGTAATTCCGTTAAAAAACTAACTGATCCTTTTTCTCCGGTTACAAACATTATCTGGTCATCTAACAACAATCGTTTAATCTATGGTGACCTTGAAAAGGGTATATTATCGATTTCTATTGCAGGAAAAGAGGTACATCTTGGTGATTTCGAAACACCGGAGTATACCTCCTCAGTAGTCTTATCACCGAATGGAAAAATGGTGGCCTATACGGCTGATGTGGGAACTTACAGCTTGTGGGCTGTGACTGCTGCTGATTACATTCAAAGCGCACTGAGTAAAAAGGCCAGAAATTTGGCTTCCACAGATTTTGTTTTGGAAGCAGAAGATGCTGATGAAATTAAACTTGAGTTTCAACGCGAACTTGATAAAAACGCATCGAACGGAGCTTATATCAGTACTCCAGATACGCCTGGAGAGTCCAAATATAGAACTGGTAAAGCGACCCACACGGTAATGATTTCTCAAGCTGGAGATTATAAAATATTGGGTAGGGTTATTGCACCAAAAGGTGAATCTGATAGCTTCTTAATCTCAGTAGATGATGAAGAACAGCATATATGGGACTTGAGTCACTGTTCAGTTTGGAGTTGGCGTGTTGGTAGAAGGCGTCCTAGTTTAAGTAATCCTGACAGTGACTTGACTTTCCAGTTAAGTGCAGGAGAGCATAAAATACATATTGGTGTTCGGGAAGATGGCACCAAACTGGATCAACTGGTTCTTTACCGAACGACGTCAGAACAAAAAATTGTCGTTCCACCCCAGTAAAAACCCCAGAATTAAAGTATAAGTTTTATCCGCCGTCCATTATAGATAGTGATGTTTATGATTTTTTCTGTTTTATCACAATCAACTAAACTGAACATGCTATTAAATTTTCCTTCTTCAGGATCAATTTGAATTTTTAATATAATTCTATGCGGCTATCACGACTCAAAATTCAAGCTAAACTTCTCTTGATTTTCTGTCTGTTTGCGGCTCTGCCGATGCTCGGTACTGGGTTCCTTTTTTATCGCAAATCAGTCGAATCAGTTGAATCGATGTTGGCTACTCAAACCTCTAACATGGTTATTGATACTGCTGCAGAGATAAATGCAAACATTGAACCCCGCATTGGGAATCTGGAGTTATTGGCCAATAATGCTGAAACGCAAAATTATTATTCGGCTAATCAAATCAAGGACCAAGAGACAATATCCAATAGAAGCAACCAATTGAAAGGCTATTTGGATTACTTTTTTGAGACCTATAAGGGGATCTATGCCAATGTTTCCTTTCTAGATATAGAAGGAAAAACCCTCACTTCTTATCAGGCAAAGTTTGCTGGCCTAACAGACATGGTGAATATTGGGCAGGTAGACGGGAACAAACTGGTTCAGGAGGACTCGGGTCTTCTGCGAAAAATTGCAGAAACTCCAACTTTTTTGGTTAGTCTCAGCTTAGATGATGGAAGTAAGGTTATCCGAGTAGGTTGTCCTGTCAACGACTTTTACCAAGCTGACGCACAATTGGGTTTTGTTATTGCAGACATTCATCATGAATCAATTATTCCTGAGCGATTAGTCAAGCAACGGTTTGGTCGCAAAGGGGGGATTTGGGTTCTTGATGTCGAAGCGGAAAAACCTGTTATCAGGTCAGCTATAGAAGATGAAAATGGAACTAATTTGGCAACCAAGAAAGATGTCGAAATGGCACTACTGGCTTTAGCGCAGACATCTTCCGACCTAGAAAGGCCGTTTCAAAAAGTCCGCTTGGTTGAGGAGGTATGGGGAACTGCGCACGCAGGATTAGTGTCAATACCTTGGGTAGTGATGTTAATTAGTAACATGGATGAGTTTACTGTGGAAACTAGAAAAACGAGTGTACGAATGCTGATCTTAATGTTGGCAGTTTTATTGATTGGGTTTGGGTTGATTGTACTGGCAACCGGGCGAATTACAGGTGCCATTAGGTTGGTCACACAAGGTGCCGAAGAGATGGCGAAAGGTAATTTAGATCAGGAAATCGCTGTTAAATCCCATGACGAAGTACGTGTACTAGCAGATCAATTTAATCAAATGGGACGTAGTTTAAAAACGCTTATTGATGAAAAAGATAAGGCCGCCGAAAATTTGCGCCAATTAACGGTTGAGTTAGAAGATCGCGTAAAGTCACGAACCTCAGAAATAGAATCTGCCAACGTAAAACTGCAGGGCTCCATTCAAGCTCAAGAAAAAGCTTATAACGAACTACAGAACACACAATCTCAGTTAATTCAATCTGAAAAGATGGCTGGTTTGGGAACCATGGTGGCAGGTATTTGCCACGAAATCAATAATCCAATTAACTTCGTCTATGCCAACATGCCAATTCTGGAAGGCTACCTAGCTGACCTGAAAGAGCTGATACAGGCTTACGAAGAAGACTTATCAATGGAAGAAATCAGCGATTTAAAAGAGGAAATTGATCTCGAATTCCTACTGGAAGATTTAGGTGCCATGATTGGAAGTTGCAGGGAAGGAGCAGAACGAGTTAGGCAAATTGTCTTGGATCTACGGAATTTTTCAAGATTGGATGAGGCTGAACAAAAAGAAGCTGATATTCATCAAGGGATAGACAGCACGCTAACAATCGTCCATAATCGTTTTAAGGATAAAATCACGGTTCATAAAAAATATGGAGAAATCCCTTCAATTCTTTGCTATCCTGGGCAACTGAATCAGGTAGTTATGAATCTGCTGGCAAATGCGGCTGACGCGATTGATGAAAAGGGAGAAGTCTGGATAAAGACTTGGCAGGATGAAAGTGCTATCTATATCTCAATACGTGATAGTGGCAAAGGAATTCCAGAAGAAAAGCTATCTGATATCTTTGTTCCTTTTTTCACGACTAAACCGGTTGGTGAAGGGACAGGTCTGGGATTGGCTGTCAGTCACCAGATTATAGAGCGTCATGGTGGAGAGATTAAGGTTGAAAGTGAAGTTGATGTTGGTACTGCCTTTATCATTTCTATTCCGTTACTGACTTCATCCATTTAAAGTGTTTTCTATAATTGCTAAACTGTTTTTTTACAGTTTGAAAGATGAGATTATTCTCCCAACTTCACCTAGGTTTTTATTCCAACTTCATTCTCCTGATTTTTAAGGTTTACTAAGTATCTTCAGTCTGATGATTGGTGATTCATTTAATATGCCAGTTAGGACGAGAGTTGAGACGCGATATGTTGCTAATATTAGAACTCATGTAATTTGGTTAGAATAGTTCATTGCCAAACAGCGTTAATTCTATTAGAATTGTAAAGATCCTAGAAATTTAAATAGCAATATAGGAGTATTTGATGTTCAAAAATTTAAGTCCAGGCGCAATTGGCATCAGTGCTGATATGCACCAGGGTATGGAGTTAGCAAAGAATTCCGGTTTCGATGGGCTTGACCTCAATATTAGCGAAGCATCCCAAATGGCCGAAGAGAAGTCAGTCGAATATGTTAAAGAGCTTTGGGAAGAAGCAGGCTTAAAAATGGGCACTTGGGGGTTTCCTGTGGCCTGGAACGGATCATCCCAACAATATTATGAATCTTTGTCACGTCTACCTGCATTAGCTGAGTTAGCTGCTGAACTTGGTTGTTTTCGCACTGCAACTTGGATTCCTCCATCCTCTAATGAAAGATCATTTCAGGAAAATTGGGATTTTCATGTAGGGAGGTTTGGACCAGCGGCCGAAATACTGCGTGACCATGGACATTCGCTTGGCCTAGAGTTCATTGGTCCGCGAACAAGTCGAGCAGATGCGAATCATGGTTTTGTTTTTACCATGGACGGCATGTTAGGTTTAGCTGCTGCAATTGGCACAGGGAACGTAGGCCTTTTACTTGATACATGGCATTGGTATACTTGCCAATCAACGCTTTCTGACCTCCAACATCTTCGGCCGGAGGACGTCGTTTGCCTTCACGTGAATGATGCACCAAAAGGTATTCATGTGGAAGATCAAATTGATAATGTTCGTTGTATGCCAGCAGAGACAGGGGTAATCCCTTTAGGTGATTTTTTCAAGATTCTGCATCAGATTGGTTACGATGGACCTGCGACAGTTGAGCCGTTCAGCGAACGTATTCGCCAAATGTCCCCAACTGATGCGGCACAAGAAACTAAAGATTCGTTAGATGCTGTTTGGGAACAGGCAGGTTTAGCCTAAGCACATGCCTGTTTTTGAAAAACCGGATCAACTTTACGGTTGTATTGGTGGATTGTTGAACAAAATGGGAACAGACCCGCGTGTCTTGGCGGAACTTCAGAGCTTGAAGCTAAAAGTTAAGTTCACTTTCCATGATCCGGAATCATCAATTTTCCTAACAGTGGAGAATCGAGCACATTCAATTTATTATGGGGAGACTAATCAAAAACCGGATATTGAATTAGCTATGTCAGGTGATATTGCCCACTATTTCTGGATGGGTGAGGTCAATGTTATGCAGGCAATCACAAAACAGCAGATTATCGCCAGCGGATCTCTGGGTAAAATCATGAAACTTGTTCCATTGATTAAGGCGTCAATTAAACTTTATCCGCAACATTATGAGCAATCCATTAACTCTATCAGCTAGGGTTGAGAAGTCCAAGCCATAACAGTTCCAAAACTGGCAAATTCGCTATGATTCCCTGAGGTTAGGATTCTCGATCCTTGCACGACAATCTTAGCACTCAGGCTAGTAATCTTGTAGCTTGTCGGTTGGTCTTTGGCAATTAATGGATCGTCGTTTCCTGCTTTTAGCTTGTCTAATCGATAGTGTACTGACCGGTGAGCTTCCACTTGGAATTCGCATGAAGTATTTTGATGACCAGCATCTTCATATAAAACTTCAAGTATGCATGTTGTGTCGAAATCAGAAGTATTTGATACGCAAATGGATTCGTGAGAGAAGTAACCGCCGCCACCTGCTTCCCATTCTTTCTCATCTTCCGTTAGGCTAGCCATATAGCCGTCTGGAACGATCCAAACATAGGCACCATCTCCCTCTGAGAAGTATGATTTCAAGGTTTTCTCAATTGCCTCAGAAACTTCTTCAGGAGATGTGAACTGTTCGATATCAACTGAGATAAAATTATTGTAATTTTTTATCCCCCGGAAGCTAATCTGGCTAACCTCAGGATTAAACTGACCGTTGATGTTTATAATTATTTTCCCGTTTTCCAGGACAACGACTTGTCCTATTCCTTTTGAAGCAATCCAGTCTTTAAAGGCCGAGTTGACAAGTGCATTTACGGTTTGTAAATCGTCCACTTCATGACTGTAGTCTTTAATTGTATTTAAGAGTTTGGTAAATGGCATGGTTTGTTCTCCATTATTATATTTCTATTTTGATCTGAGGAAATCTTCCAAATCTAACCATGAATCGACTAATAGTATAATGCCCGATTGATGGATTTCCGGATTATATTTTTGTTTTTTGGTGACTGATACTGTTGGAATTTCGAAAAAATCAATGACCTGACGAGCGACATGATTATTACCGATCAATACTCCAATATCAGCAGACAAAATAGCGAGAAAATCCGTTATTGAGTCACCGATATAAAGCGTCTTGCCAACTTTAGAACGATACCTTTCGAAAAAGGACAATTTGTCCTGAGCGGAAGTTACATTTTGTCGTATTTCACCGGTTGACTTATTAAAATCATCAAACACAAGGGAGTTCGTCCATACCTGATCACACAGTTCTCCCATCGCACTTTGGATTAACGTCTTTGACCAGTTAGCTGAAAGAATTTCAATTTCCACTGTCGATGCTTGCAGTTCCTTCAACACGTTGGCAACACCTTTCCGCTTTAACACGTTGCGACCAAGTTGCTGCAGGTCATGCTTTGTCAACCCAAGCAAGAACTTATGTCGTGTAACACGCAAAAGCGATTCTTGTTCAATTGGTTTAAATGATTCCAGGAAATCAATTAAATGTTTCTCCAGCATTGGTGCTGAAAGCCATTTTCCTACGTTCGATTCCTGTTGTGAGACGTACCATTGTACTAACTGTTCCCATCGTTCTAAAAAATCGTCTTGGTTGTTTCGGTGTTCAGCAGCAGTCAAAACCAATGCACTGATTGTATCCTTTTGCGTCACAGTTCCGTCAAAATCGGCAATCAACTTAGCAATGGGGTAGTTTTTCACGTTATGATACATTTAGAGGTTAGGATGTGTCATTTGGCTGGGGATCACTGCTGCATCGAATTCTTCCTGAGTTAGGAGATCCATCTCAACAGCTACCTGTTTAAGTGTTTTACCTTCTAAGTGCGCCTTTTTGGCTACCGCGGCCGCTTGGTCGTAGCCGATATGTGGAGCTAAGGCCGTTACGAGCATCAAGGAATCATTTAAATAATGGTCAATTTGACTAAGATTGGCAGTGATACCAACTACACAGTTT